>Ga0222628_1000009_pt1 | contig 173239 bp, 205 predicted proteins | sample AntAcemetageno95_FD_179860 | JGI IMG/M metagenome (GOLD analysis project Ga0222628, IMG submission 179860) | Saline water microbial communities from Ace Lake, Antarctica - #95 | ecosystem: Environmental > Aquatic > Non-marine Saline and Alkaline > Saline | place: Antarctica: Ace Lake...
TTTGGAGGAAGACTTGTCAAATTAAATATTTTTCCACAATCTTTACAAGTTATCCTTGAACACAATCTTTGGATTACAATTTCATCTGGAACATCAATATTTATCACTGCATCTATTGGAAGAATTTCTTTTAACATCTCTGCTTGCTTTAGTGTTCGTGGAAATCCGTCGAGGATGAATCCGTTTTCACAATCAGGTTCTGTCATCCTTTCCTTTACCATTTCAATAACTACTTCATCTGGAACAAGTTCTCCTTTATCCATAAATTCTTTTGCCTTTAACCCGACTTCGGTGTTGTTTTTTAAATTGTTTCTAAATAAATCCCCTGTAGAAATATGCGGAATGTTTTTTATTGGCGCAATTCTCGACGCTGCTGTTCCTTTTCCTGCTCCTGGCGCGCCTAAAAATATTTTTTTCATATATATAAAATAAAATTTTCTTTTATAAATTTTGTGTTTAAAAAAAACATTTATAAAGTAGGTTTTTTATATATTATTAAGAGTGGTGAAAATGAATAAGAAAAATTTTAATTTATTTTTTAGTAGTGCAGTAGTTTTAATTGTAATCTTTGGAATGTATTTTGTTTGGGCTGTTGCCTTACCACCTACTGGTTTAATAATCTGGGAAAATGTAACTCCTGCTTATGATGAAGGAAGCTTTTTTGTTAACTGGACTTCTGGAGGACAAAATGAATCCTCAAATTATACTATTTATTTTTTTGCAGGTAATATCTATAATGGAACTGATGAGAATAATAGTGCTACAGGATATTCTGTTAGTGGTTTTTCTGAAGCAAATTATACTTTTATAATTGAATCTTGGAATGCGACAGGTATTACTGTAAATTCTACTACTAATATTTCTATGTATGTTGATACAACTGCTCCGTTAGTAAACTGGACAGGTGATTTTTATGAAAATTTAACTAAAAAGAGCAATACAGATACTTTAACATTGAATATTTCTGTAGGTGATGCACTTTCTGGATTGACTGGCAGTTATTGCGTTTTCGATATAAATAATACAAATGAGACTGTTGATGCTTCAAGTGGATGGTGTAATACAACTCAATTAAATTTAACTAACTTAGTTGATGGGAATTATTCAATTGATATTTGGGCAAATGATACTGTAAATAATGTAGGAGTTAATCTTTCAACTATGTTTGTGTGGATGGATTCAACTGCACCTGTGGCTACTTTTACTTGTAGCCCTTCTACTATAGGTAATGGAGCAGATACTATCTGTACTTGTACTGGAACAGACACTGGTGGTGTTGGAGTTAATGATTCCTTGACAACAGCCGCTGTAACAATTACTTCTAATTCTACTTTTGGGACATTTACAACAGGAACTAATAATTGTACTATTACAGATAATGCGGGTAATACACATAATGCAACTGGGACATATACTGTTGCATCAGATGCTGCTACTGACAGGGGTTCTTCTTCATCAAAGACTCCTATGAGGTGGACAGGAACATTTGTAATAAATGAGGAACAATTTAGCGAGGGCAATACTAAACAGGTTGCAGTTAATAAGAGATTAAGGTTTAAAGTTAAAAATATAAATCATCATCTGGGTATTTTAGAATTAACAGGGACAACTGCTAAGATTGAAGTGTCGAGCACACCTCAAGAAGCAACACTTTCTGTTGGAGATACAAGAAAGTTTGATGTGAGCGAAGATGGATATTATGATCTTGTTGTAACATTGAATTCTATTTTAGAGGGTAAGGCAGATTTAACTATTAAGTATATTAGTGAATTGATTACAACAGAATCTGAAGTAGGAGAACAAGAGAAGGAAGATGCTGCAGAGGTTGCAGAAAGTGAAGAAGAAATACAAGAGAGTTCTTCTATATTTAAGAAATGGTGGTTCTGGTTAGTTGTTGTTTTAATTGTTGTTGGAATTGGTTATTATGTTAAGAAGAATAAACGATGAATTTTTAACTTGTCTGTTTTTAATATATTTATGTTAGATAAAGATTTAATGATTGCTGATTTGCATATTCATTCTCGGTTTTCTCGAGCGTGTAGTCGGAATATTGATTTTGAGAATTTAGTTAAGTGGGCAAAGATTAAAGGTTTGAATTTATTGGGGACAGGAGATTTTACACATCCTGTTTGGTTTGAAGAGATTAAGAAGTTAAAAGAGAATGGAAAGGGGTTTTATTATCATGATGATTTTCCGTTTATTATTACAGGAGAGATTAGTTTGATGTATAGTCAAGATGGAAAATCTAGAAAAGTTCATTTAAACTTGTTGATTCCAAATATTGAAATTGCTGAGAAAATTCATGAATATTTAGATAAAAAAGGATTGAGAAGAGATTATGATGGAAGGCCAATTTTTGGAATGTCTTGCGAAGAATTTACAAAAGATTTAATTGAAATTTCTAAAGAAATTGAAGTAATTCCTGCTCATATTTGGACTCCTTGGTTCGGAGTGTTTGGGAGCAAGTCTGGTTTTGATTCTTTAAAACAAGCTTTTGGAGAACAAGCAGATAAAATTCATGCAATTGAAACAGGTATAAGTTCAGATCCTAAAATGAATTATAAGATTAAGGAATTAAATAATAAATCAATTGTGAGTTTTTCAGATGCACATAGTTTTTGGCCGTTTAGATTAGGAAGAGAAGCAACTATTTTTAAAAAAATAGATTCCTATATTGAATTGGTGAATCAAATAAGAGATAATTCTTTTATTGGAACAATTGAAGTAGAACCTGCTTATGGGAAATACCATTATGATGGTCATAGAAATTGTAATTTTTCTTGTGATCCTAATAAAACTAAGGAATTAAATGGTGTTTGCCCTGTTTGTAATAAACCTTTAACAATTGGAGTTGATTATCGTGTTGAAGAGATTGCTACAAATCCAAAAGATTTTGAACCAGAAAATAAAAAACTTTTTTACACTCTTCTGCCCTTGCATGAAATAATTTCTTTATGGTTAGGTGCTGGGATGCAAAGTAAAAAAGTTTGGGAGGTTTACAATGGTCTGATAAAATTATTTAGGGATGAGTTTAATATTTTGTTGAATGTTTCTAGAGAAAAGTTTTTAGAAGAAAATGTCGACGGGAAATTAATTGCTTTTATTTTAAAGAATAGGAAAGGAAATATAAAAGTTAAGCCAGGGTATGACGGAGAATATGGGGTTGCGCAGATTGAAGAAGAGCAGGAGAAATTATTTTGATTTAGGCGCGTTTCTAACTTTTATAAATTTGTAATGAGCATCAGAAGTTTTTTTATTGCATTTAGAACAAGTATCTTTTAATGTGTAAATATTACAGAGTTTGCACTTTTTCAATTTCATTAAATTAAATCAATTAAATACTCTTTTAGCTTTTTGTGAAAAGAGGTTGTGAAATAGTTTTCTAATTCTTTTGGACTTACCCATTTTAATTCTAGAATATCTTTTCCTGGTTTTTCTTCCCCATCAAAAGCTTGGGTTAAAAAATAAACTGCTAAAAGATCTTTTCTTTCAGGATATATTTTTGAAAAAATTGCTCCAAGGTTTTTTACATCATATCCTGTTTGGGCTTTAAGAGTTTTTTTCAAAGTTTTATCCACATCTTCTTTTTTAGTGGCACTTTCTCCTGGGAAAAACCAAGTTATTCCTGGGAGATTTTTAGCTTCTGCTTCCCTGGCAATTAAAATTTTTTTTGTTTTGGGGTCAAAAATTATGCCAATAATTAGGACTTCAAATTTTTCTTTCATACAAATAGGCGCTTCTAAGGGTATTTAAAACTTTTTATGGACTGAGAAGTAGTAGATTTTATTTTATAGAAAAGGATATGTTTTCGTCTTTTGCTTTTTGTTCAAGATTTTTCAATATTTCTTTTAGATTTTTATCTGCAGTTTTTATGTCGGTTGATTCTGTTTGGAGAATATATCTTCCTGCAGAAATGTATTTTATTTCAGCATTTTTTATTTCTTTGAAAATGTTTTTTATTATTTCTAATCCATTTGGTTTTGTAGTTGTTAAAGAGATTTCTTTTTTTATGATGGCTTTTTTTTGTTTTTGTGAATAAATAATTTTCAGAATTTTTTCAGAATCTTCTTTCCCAACTATTTTTTCTAATTCTTTAGAATTTTGTTTTGATTCTTGTAAAAAATTATAGATTTTTCCTTGTTTTGATATTTCTTTGATTATTTTATCTGTGTTCTCTTTTAATACACTTTTTAGGATGCTGATGTAACTTTTTTCTTGTTTGTATTGTTCTTTTATTTCTTTTTGTTCTTTTTGTGTAACTCTTCTAAGAGATAAATCAATTCTGTTTCCTAAAATTCTTAATATTTTGCATGCAATTCTTTTTTTAGGAACAACATATTCTCTTAGGTTTCTGATTCGTCCTGGGGCAATTTCACTTAGGATAATGCTTCCTTCTCCATTTTCATCAATTTTCACAAATACAATTGTTCCAACTATTCTGTCAACAGTGCACATGACTATGTCGCCTACTTCTAATACCATGGTTTAGGGAGAGAAAAAGGCATTTTAAAGGTTATGTTAAATTTTTACCATTTCAATTTCTAAATTTTTCTTTAACCCTTCAATGAATTCTTGTTCTTTGTTTTGGGAAATTATGCACCCTGCTGCGAATTTATGTCCTCCGACTTCGCCGCCAATTATATTAACTACTCTCGCAAGTATTTCTCGCACGTTTCTCCCGTTTTTTCCAACTACTCTTGAAGAAACTTTTATTTTGTCGTCGTAATAAGCCATTGTGGTTATTATTGTTCCTTCTTCATATAAAGAAGAGTTTGAAAGAATGCTTGCGATGGTTCCTGTGATTGTGTCTTTTATTTTGTCTTTTGCGTTGATTATTACAAAACCATTTCCTTTTATTTTTTCTGTTTCTGAGGCAAATTTCAAACCAGATATAATAAATTGTTTATGTTTAGCATGGATTAATTCTGCTCTTTTTTTTGCGCTTGTAATTTCCATGCACAATTGTATTGCTGTACTTGGCTCGCCAAATCTTGAACAAGCATTAACCATGGCGCTTAATTCTCTTGCGTCCTCAAGTTTATTGAAGAGCTTTATTAAAAAGATGTCTCCAATCATTTCCTTGTGTTTTGCTTTGGGGTTTCTTAATATTATTGCAGTGACAAGTTTTTCCATTTCTTCTGAATCTAATTCTATTAGGGTTTTGTATTTCCCTTTAATTGGATTTAATCCAATGTCTCTTAATAATTCAAGGACGCCTTTAATATCCCCTGTTACCCCCGGGATAAATGGGTTTGAACAAAATTCTAATGTTCTGTTTAAGGGTCTAGTTGACGGATAAATCAATAAACCTCTTTTTCTTTTTATTTCTCCATCTTCAAGTATATTGTTATTTAGTTTGTCTATTTCTTTTTCTAGCATATCCCCCACCATTCCAAGTATGGCAAGTTTTGCTAGTTCTTTATTTTCTCCTCCAAGGTTTTTGCAGAAAAGATAAACCAAACTAGAAGCGCTTATTTTTTGTTTGTCATAAAGTTCAGGATTTATCATGTTAATGTTTTCTGGAATTTCTTGGGTAATTTCATGGTGGTCAATTATGTAAACATTTTTTAGATGTTTTTCAATGTGGTTTAAACTTCCCGACGCTAAATCTAAAAAAATAGTTAGTTTATCTTTTGGAATATTTGAGATAAATTGTTCTTCTAAGCTTTTTATAATTTTTACAGAAAATTTTTTGTCTAATTTTTTTAATGTTTGAATCATTATTGTGGCTGAAGTAATTCCATCTGTGTCAAAATGACTTATTACTTGTATTTCTTTGTCTGCAGATTCTTTTGAGAATTTTTCTGCTATAAATTTTATTTGTTCATTTAAAGAATTTTCTACCATGTTCCTCTTTTAATCTGTTTAAGAATATCAATAATTATTTCTTTTTTGTTTCGATCTTAAAATATTTTTTGAGTTTTCTAAGTTGTGCAAAGATCCTGTCTTTTTCCCTCATTGCTCTTTTGTCTTGCTTGTTTTTTTCATAATGTTTTTTGACCCTTTCTAATTTTGCTTCGACATTCTTTAAATCCGGATTAATATGTTTCTCTCCTAATATTTTTGAGATTTTCTTACTATATTCTTTTGGATGAATTTCTTGTTTTCTGAGTTCTTCTCCTATTTTTTCAGACGTGAGGCCTTTTTCAGATAGTTCTATTACTTTTTTTTCAAATTCTAATTGGGATAATTTTTTGGATTTTTTTGGTTCTGATTTTTTTTGCATATTGAATTTTATGAAAGTTTATTTTTAAAGTTTTGGTGTCACATTTGAGAAGGATTTTTAAATGTAAAAGATTTATTTAGCTTATGGGGAAGGTTATTGGTGTTGTTAGTTTTAGTAATTTTTGGAGGAAATTAAAGTGAAAACTATAGGAGTTATTTCACTTAAAGGAGGTGTAGGAAAGACGTCTGTCGTTGCTGCTTTGGGGGCTGCGATTGCTGGTTTTGGGAAGAAGGTTTTGCTTGTGGATGCAAATTTTTCTGCGCCTAATTTGGGTTTGCATTTGGATTTAATTGATCCAGAGGTAAGTCTCCAAGATGTTTTAAGTAGAAAGGCGAATATTAATCAGGCTATTTACAAGTTGGATGATTTTGATTTGATTCCTTCTTCAATAGTTTATAGGTCTGAGATTAATGTTTTGAAATTGAAGGATAAAATTAATATTTTGAAGAAGAGATATGATGTTATTCTTATTGATTCTTCTCCGTCGCTGAATGAAGAGACTTTGGCTGTGATTTTGGCTTCGGATGAGTTGCTTGTTGTGACAACGCCTGATTATCCTACTTTGGGAATGACTATGAAATCTGTGAAGATTGCTCGGCAAAGAGGGACGCCGATAAGTGGTTTGATTATTAATAAAGTTTATAAAAAAAATTTTGAATTGTCTTTGGAGGATGTTGAAAGGACTGCTGAGGTTCCTGTTATGGCTGTTATTCCTCATGATGTTAGTGTTTTGAAAGCATTGTCTGAGTTTACTCCTTCAACTGTCCATAAACCAAAATCAGAAGCCAGCCAGGAATATAATCGGTTGGCTGCAAGTTTAATTGGTGAAGAATACAAGCCAGTGAAGTTAAAGAGATTTTTTAGATGGATTAATCCGAAGAAGCAGGATATTAATCGGACTATTTTTTATAAAAGTTGTTTTGAATAGCTCCTCCAGTGCTCCCAACTTCGCACGAAGTTTCTTCTGGATTATACTTTTACCACAAAATCGCTCGTCGAACCTTCAGGTTCTCATCTAGAATAAATGGCGTTTAAAACACCATAATAGCCCCTCCAGGATTCGAACCTGGGTCACAGCCTTCAAAGGGCTGTATACTTGACCGCTGTACTAAGGGGCTTTAAGAATTATAGTCAGGAATGATTTTTAAGTTTAATGTTTATATCTTCCTCGTTTTTCTACTGTGTTAAAAATATTTATTTTTAAAAGATGCTTTTTCATCACCTCAATATTTTTAAGTTATTAGAGATATTTATTCTTATGGAATGGAAAATTCAAGGACCTCAAAAAATAATTGATTCTTTTATTTTAGGTTCAAACGGATTTTCAGTTTCTTTTTCGAACTATCCTTCTAAAGAAAAAATAAATTCTATTGATTCAGGAGAGGTTTTAATTATGTCTCCTCTCTTAATGAAAAATTATTCTTTAGATATTGAAAATCCTGAAAAAGAAAAAGGAATTACAAGGATTGAAGCTTCATTATTTTCCCCAGATTTAGAGGACCCTTATTTTTATTTAAATTATCTTAGAGTAAAAGGCAACCAAATTAACGGACCCATTATAGAATTAAGGCAACACCCATCTCTTCATTGTCTTTCAGATTTAATTAACCAGAATAAAAAAGTCCCACATTATTTACATTCGTTAGATTATGGGGAAGAAAATTATGCAAGATATTCAAATTGTGGAGATTTTTTAAGAGAAGTAAAGCCTTTTCTTTTAGAGCTTTGTGACCAAGACGCTGATTTTTATTCTGCTGTTTTTATTCCTGAGTTAGAGAAAAAATTATCTTTAGGAAAATAGATTAATGCTTATATCTGCCTCGTTTTTCTACTGCTTTTAATCTTTGAAAAACTTTTTCTGCTTCGGAATATTTTTTATAACCTTTTACAAATTCATTAAAAAGCGCTTCCCAGTGTTTGAAGTGTTTTGCTTCAAGTGCTTGTTTTAGAAGATGAATGTCTACTGCTTTGTCTTCGTATTTTCCATTAAAGTAGCCGAGTCCAAAATCAATAAAGAAAATTTTGTCTTCTTGTAAGATCATATTTGATGTTGTCAAATCTCCGTGAATAATATCTTGTTTATGAAGTTTTGCAATTGATTCTCCGATTTGTTTGCAAATTTGTTTTTGTTTTGTAAGTGGAAATTTGTCTAAATGTTCTGAAAGTTTTTTTCCTTTTATGAAAGGTATTTTTAGTTTTGTAATTGCGCGCTCACGCGCGTCATTGGTAACGGGCGCGGGACAGGAAATTATTTCAGAAGCTTTGAGTAAAAGTTTTGCTTCTGATTTTGTTCTCCTTTTTCTTATTTTTTCATTAAGTTCTGGAATACGATAAGATTTTTTTATTCTGTCTTTTATTACAAAATCATTTGAGAGAAGAATTTTTGCTTCTGCACCCTGGGCTATTAATCTCATTCTAAAACCTCCTAATCTTTTTTTTCCCAAATTTTTTAGCGAGTTTCATCATTTGTTTTTGAGACATTCCTTGTGACAGGTCCATTTCTGCTCCACCTTTAATCATGTCATTTAGCATTTTGTATTGTTTTAATAAAGAACGAATTTCCGAATTGTTTACTCCTGAACCTTTTGCGATTCTGTTAATTCTTGAGACAGCTGTTTTTTTGTCGTCAAAGATTTCTGGATTTTCTTTTTCTTCTGTAGTCATTGATTTTATAATGTGTTCCCATTTTTTTGTTTTTTCTTGTGCCCCTTCTAACATGTCTTCCTTTAAGTTTACTCCACTCATACCAGGAATCATTGATTTTATTTTATCAAATCCTCCGAGTTGGTTCATTGATTTTACTTGTTCTACAACATCTTCTAAAGACAATTTGCCTTGTTCAAGTTTCTCTTGGATTTTTTTTTGTTTGTCTTCGTCTGTGACAGATTTTATTTTCTCAATAAGGTTTTGCAAATCGCCCATGCCTAACAATCTTGAAAGAAATGATTTTGGATTGAATTCTTCTAAGTCGTTTATTTTCTCCCCTGTCCCAATAAAATAAACAGGTGCTTTTGTTTCTGCGCAGGCTGTAAGTGCTCCTCCTGCTTTTGCTGAAGAATCCATTCGTGTTATTATTACTCCAGAAATATTCACAGCATCTTTGAATTCTTGTGCTTGTTTTTTTGCGGCTTGCCCAATGTCAGCAGGCATAACCAAAATAGATTCTGTCGGTTTAATGTATTTATTCAAATCCTTTATTTCTTTAGCAAGTTCTCTGTCTAAGTTGTGTCTTCCTGCTGTGTCAATCAACACAACATTATAGTCTTTTAATTTTGGTTCTATAATTTTCCAAGTTTTTATTGCGTCGTCTTCTTCAAATTCTATGAATGAGGTTAATTTGTTTTTTTCAGCAAGTTGTTTTAATTGCTCTTTTGCAGCAGGCCTGTGAACATCCAAACCAACTAATGCAACTTTGTTTCCTCGTTTCGCAAAATAATTTCCTAACTTAGCAATTGTTGTTGTTTTTCCTGCTCCGTATAATCCCATGAGCATAATTCGGTTTTGTTTTTGGAGTTTCAGTTGTTTGTGTTCCCCGAGAATTTGCACAAGTTCATCATGCAAAAGTTTTATGATGTGCTCTTTTTTATCTATTTCTTTAATTCTTTCATCTAGTGCTGCTTTTTTTATTTTGTCTGATAATTGTTTTACTAAAACAACATTCACATCTGCTTCAATCAAAGCACGTTGCAAATCGCGCACAATCGTGTCCACTAAATTTTTATCTAAGAAGATAGCATTTGCTATTTTATCTGTTGCTTTTTTTAAGACTTCTCCTAATCGTTCGAGCATAAGGAGAGAAGTAAATAGAAGATTATTAAAGTTTTGGTTAACTTCTTTCTATGAATTTACTAATATCTTCTGTATAAAATGCATCTATTGCATTCCATTTATCCCCAATTCCAGAACTGAATATTGTTACACCATTATGTTCAACCATTCCAATTGTATAGACAACTGGGTCTACATAACCTTTTTTTGGAAGAAGATCAAGATAGTCTTCTCTTACTAAGAAATCCCCTGAAGTTTTAAAATTCTTCCATGGTTCTTTTGCATCTATACTAAATAAGCTAGTTTTATATCCAGGATTGTTTTGGCCTTCAACTTTGAATGTTTTATGATATGCTGCAATCCATTTATTTTTATATCTGATTGGAGGAGAACCAGTTCCTGTAGTTTCTTTATCTCTTGTTAGTCTGTGATGCATCCCCCAACACACAAGATCTGGAGAATAAGAGACCCAGATTCCTGAAGGACTTATGTCTGAACCATTTGGTCTAGTTAATCCGGTGTATACTTCTTGCCCTTTTTTTATTGTTTCTGTTTTAAAAGGACTCGGAACTTTTTCTGAGAATATAGCAACATCTTTTACTTCTATAATAATTGGTCTTGAAGTATTTCCATTAGGAATTCTTTCATATGTATTAAAATCTAATGTGCTCAATGCTGCAGTGGATACTCCTTCTTCTCTATGGGGGCAGACATAAGTTATGATATATCTTCCATCTTCCATAGGGGTTATTCGTAAATCCTCTTTACCAAATCTTTCATATTCCCATGTTGGGTAAATCGCAGGATTTTGTTGCCTTTCTAGTATATTGAATTTTAAATCCAATAACATTTTTCTTGGGAGGGAAATATGTTTTAGTCTATCTGTTCCGTCTTTTAGTCTTACATCTTTTTTCCTTATCCTTAACTCTTTTCTTTGGTATTCATCAAAACCCATTTGTGGGGGGTGTCCTTCTTCATTCGGGATTTTAAAATAAGGAAGATAGATTTTTCCATCTCTTGTTCTTTTATGTGCTTCTGCAACTCTTACCATTACAAGGATTTTTTCAAGACCCTTAGAATCTTTTATAAGAGTTATTGGGGCGTTGAAGGTACCAATTATTGTTGAATCTATATGAGATGGATTGTAATCTTTAGGTTTTGCAATAATCTTTCTATAGATTGGAGATGGTTTTTGGGGTTTCATTTTAATAATTATTTAGAATACTATTTATGAAAATCCTGGCCTACAAGAGGAAAGTTCTTCTTCTGTAATCTTCATATTTTAAAAAATTCTAATAGGTTTTTAAGGTTTGTCGTCGTTCTTTTTCAAGAGAAACATTTTTAAAGGAGATTTTTACAACCCTAACATCTTAATAAATTTCTGTTTATCAAAGGGTTCAATTTTATCATATTCTTGCCCTGTTCCTAAATAAAGAATTGGTTTTTTTGTGACATAACCGACAGATAAAGCAGTCCCGCCTTTTTCATCAATGTCGGCTTTTGTTAAAATTATTCCGTCTATTCCGATTTCCCAGTCAAAGTTTTTCACTTGTTCTATTGCGTCGTTTCCTGTTAGGCTTTCTCCAACGTAGATTTTTATATCTGGCTTGCAGACTCGTGCGATTTTTTCAATTTCTTTTAAGAGATTTTTTGAGGTGTGCATTCTTCCTGCAGTATCAATTAGAACACAATCAATTAGATTCTTTTTTGCGTATTGGATTGCATCAAAGCCAACTGCTGCAGGGTCTGAGCCATATTCTTGAGCAATTACTTTTACATCTAATTTTTCTCCGTGTTTTTTTAGTTGTTCAATTGAAGCAGCACGAAAAGTATCTGCTGCCGCGAGCACACAAGAGACGTTTTTTTTCTTTAGTGCTTCTGCAACTTTTGCAACAGTTGTGGTTTTTCCTGTGCCATTAATCCCGCAAAATAAAATAACATACGGCTCTTTAGATTGGTCAGAAGTTTTTTCTTTAATTTTTTCAAACAAGTCAAAAGGTTCAACTAAAATTTCTTCAATTATTTCTTTGAACGAATCTTTTATTTCGCTTTCAATTTCTTTTTTTAATAATTCCTTTCCAACAATTTTTTCTTTTAACATTCCAATTATTTTTTCCGCAACTTCCAACGCAACATTATTTTCCAAAAGCAACATTTCTAGTTCTTCAGAATAAACATCAAACTCCTTTTCTGAGATTTTCACTTTATTTACTTTAGAAGTAATCTTTTCCAAAAAACTCTTTTCTGTAGGTTTAGGGAGATTTTCTATTTTTTCTAAATCTGGCTCAAATTTCTGAATTCCTACATTGAATTTAACAGGGGGTTCAACAAACTCTTGTTTAGGAATGTCAATTTCTTTTCTTTCTGAGACTTTTTTTGTCCAGGATTTTAATTTGTCTTTTAATTTGGAGAACATGATTAAATTAATAGGGAGAGATTTATAAATATGTTTGCTTTAATTTTAATGAGATGGTGAATTATAATATTTATTTGTTTAGACATGGAAGAACTGTTTATAATGTTAAAGGGCTTTTTTGTGGGCACAAACATACGAAATTAGTTTGGAGAGGGAAAAGAGACGCGAAAAAAGTGGCTAATAAATTGAAGAATAAAAGATTTCAAATAGCTTTTCATACATCTCTTCCTCGTTCTAAAGAAACTTTAAAATATGTTTTGAAATTTCACCCAGAGTGCAAAAAAATTGTTGTTGATGATAGAATGATTGAGAGAAGTTATGGGGATTTGGAAGGAACAACTCATAAACAATTTATTAAAAAAGTTGGTAAAAAATCTTATGATTTAAGAGTAGAAGGAGATGCAATTGAAAATTTATCCTCAAAATTTAGAGAAAAAGCTGAAAAATTTTTAGGGGAAGAAGAGTATAAATCTATTCATAGAGGGTATAATGTTGCTGCGCCTAATGGAGAATCTTTTGTTGATGTTGAAAAAAGGGTCGAAAGTTTTATTAGATATTTAAAAAGATTTATAAAAAAAAATAAATGCAATGTTGCAATTTCTGCGCATGGAAATTCTATAAGGCTCTTTAGGAAAATTATGGAAGGAGCATATAAAAAAGATGTTGTAAAGTGGTTTATTCCATATGATAAAGTTTTTAAGTATGAAGTGAAGGTTTAATATTTATTGTGTATGTCTATTGAACATAAATTTTTATAAAGATGTTAGTTCTGATTATAATATGAAAGCAAATCAGAGATTTTCATGCATTAAAAAAGAGTATGGTGGTTATTTTTAATGAAAGGGATTTTGGTAATAATTGACGGAATGGGTGATTTACCTTGTAAACAACTTGGAGATAAGACGTCGTTGGAAGCTGCGGAGATGCCGAATTTGGATTTTTTAGCTACGAGAAGCGAGTTGGGTTTTATGTATCCTGTTAAACCTGGATTTATACCTGAATCAGATGAGGCAATTGTTTCAATTTTTGGTAATGATTTGATTTCAAGCACAAGAGGGCAGTTGGAAGTAATAGGTGCTGGGATTAAACTCACTAGAGGGGATTTGGCTTTGCGGGCTAATTTTGCTACAATTGATTCTTATAAGAAAGGAAATGTAATTGATAGAAGAGCAGGAAGGACCTTGACAAATTTAGAAGCAAGTATTTTAGCTAAGGCGATGAATAAAATAACTCTTCCGTTCAAATTTGTTTTTGAATCAACAATTCAACATAGAGGAGTATTGGTTTTTAGAGGCGGGTTTTCAGATAATATTCTTGGAAATGATTTAACATATCTTCAGGGCAAATTTAGCGATGTGAATAAATTGGGATTTTGTAAAGCTTTAGATGATGAAGAAAATTCTCAATATACTGTAAATGTTTTAAATGAATTTTTAGAAAAAGCCCACGAGGTTTTAGATAAACATCCTGTTAATGAAGAGCGGAGAAGAAAAGGTTTGCTTCCTGCTAATTGTCTTTTTGTTAGGGGCGCAGGAATAGAATCGCCTAAGTTAAAATTATATAAAAACTGGATTTCTACTTCTTATATGCCTTTGGAAAAAGGATTTTCAAAAGTATCTGGAATGAAAAATTTTTCTTTTGATTACCCTATGTTAAAAGGTATTGATGCTTATGAAAATCTTTGGGATGGTTTAAAAAAAGCATGTAAATTTTCAATTAATGTTTTAAAGAAAAATTATAAAAAAGAAGATTATGCTTACATACATATCAAAGAAACAGATATTCCTGGGCACGATAATAAGCCATTTGAAAAGAAAATGATGTTGGAGCATATTGATAAAACTTTGTTTAGTTTTTTGAGAAAATTCGCGCCAAAAAATAAAATTAAAGTTGTTGTTACAGCAGATCATTCTACTCCTTGCAAACTTAAGCTCCATTCAGCAGATCCTGTTCCTGTTATGCTTTATAATAATTCCATCCCAAGAGAAAAGAAATTTAATGAAAAAGAGGCGAGAAAAGGTTCTTTGAGAAGTATTCAAGGTAAGGAATTATTAGAGAAGGTTGGGTTTTTGAAATAGAATTCTATAATAACAATCATTAAAAATCCTTAACACGTGTTTTTTTTATGATAACTTACAATGATATTTACGAAGCTCAAAAGAACCAATGGTTCTTTGGAATTTCCTTCTTTGGTCAGGTAAGCGATTTCTCTAAGAGCCTCCGATGGAAATCGCACGAATGCTTCGGAGGATTAAGATGATAACTTACAATGATATTTACGAAGCTGCGAGAAAAGAAAGATATTCTAAGCAGTTGCAGAAATTGACTGAGAGGTTTATTGTTGATTTTTCTAATTATTTGAAAGAGAAAAAGGAAGTGGCTTCTAAAGAAGATGACATTTTTTCAGAAGTTATTATTAAGACCAAGAAACAACTTGAAAATGCAGTGACTTTATTTAAGGAGCTTATGTTGAGAAGAAGGAAGAAAATTCTTGATTTGATTTTAATTGCTGCTGAAACAGGGATTTCAAAACAGGATTTTGAAAATATGTTGAAATTTGAAAAAGAATTTTTTGATAATTTAATGAAATGTATAAATGCTTCTGATAAGAGTCTTAATGAATCTTTGAATGGGAAAAAAACAGAGAATAAAAAGAATGAATTGGTTTGTTTTTTAGAAAATGTTGAAGAGTTTGTTGATTTGGAAGGGGAGAAAATGGGCCCTTATGAAAAAGGCCAAATTGCTAATCTTCCTAAAGAGATAATTAATATTTTGGTTGATGGAAAAAAAGTTGAAAGGATTGATTGATTATTTTTATGAATACCTATTCGAGACAAAAATTCAAAGAATTTTTAACTAGTTTTGAATATCTATTCAAAACCAAACATTTAAATAGTCTAATGAATGTGTATTCATAATTAAATAAAGCTGTTTTACAGCTAGGAGAATTAAAATGCCACAAGGAGATCAAACAGGACCAATGGGACAAGGACCCTTAACAGGAAGAGGTTTAGGGAGCTGTGCAAGAGGTTTTGGATTTAGACGAGGATTTGGAAGAGGATTTGGTCGGAGACAATTTCAACCAAATCAGTTTGTTCAACCAATTCAACCAGTTCAATATAGCGAAGCTGATGAGAAAAAAATCCTTCAGGAAGAATTGAAAGAAATTGAATCTGAGAAAGTTGAAATCCAAAAAAGATTGAAAGAATTTAAATAGTTAAAAAACTATATTTGAGAATGCCTAGACCAAGAAGATGTAGAAGGATTTTTTTTAATCCTAATATTACGCACTTTAAACCAGCTGGTGTGCTTTTGAGGAATATGGAAAATAGTATTTTAACTCGTGATGAGTTAGAATCAATTAGATTAATTGATTTTGAAAAAGTTGGACAAAATAAGGCAGGAAAAGAAATGAAAGTTTCTCAACCAACTTTTTCTCGGATTTTAAAGAGTGCGAGAGAAAAATTAGCAGATGCAGTTGTTAATGGTAAGGCAATTAAAATAAAAGGAGGTGATTTTGAAATGGTACAATCAAGAGGAAGAGGTTTAGGATCTGGGAGAGGACAGGGATTAGGAGTTGGAGGTAGAGGTAGAATGGGTGGTGTATCTGCGGGACCTGGAGGAGAGTGTGTTTGTCCAAGTTGCGGATATAGAGAACCACAAGTAAGAGGAAGTCCTTGTATGGATAAGAAATGTCCTAAGTGTGGTAAAAAAATGATTCGAGGATAAAAGCAAAATAAAATGGTTATGAATGTAACAGATTTAGATTTTAAAGAGAAGGTAATAGAGAAATCGAAAGAGACAACAATTGTTGTAGATTTTTGGGCACAATGGTGTCAACCATGTTTAATGTTAGGTCCAATTTTAGAAGAACTTGAAGAAGAATCAAAAAACAAATTTATTTTAGTTAAAGTTAATGTTGAGGAGGCTCCTGAAACAAGCAAGCAATATAGTATAATGTCAATACCAAGTGTAAAAATGTTTAGAGAGGGAAAAGTGGTGGATGAATTTATTGGCGTTCTACCAGAAGAATTAGTTAAAGAATGGCTTGATAAAAATTTGGAGAAAGAATATGAAAATTAAAAACATTAGTATTTTACCTGGATACAATAAGAAAAAAGAAAAGGAAAGCAAGAAAAAAATAGAAATTCTTGAAGGACAAAAAATAGGAATAGTTGGACATACAGGTTCAGGAAAAAGTCAATTACTTTACGATATTGAAAAATTAGCTTATGGAGAAACAAAAACTAAAAGAAAAATTCTTATTAATGGAGAAAAACCAGATAAAAATTTGAAAACAGATCCAACTATTAAGATAATTGGTTATTTAACCCAACATATGAATTTCATGACAGACACAACTGTTTATGATTTTCTAAAAATACACATAATTACCAGAGGAAAACACAATACAAAAGAAGAAACAGAAAAAATTATAGAAAAAGTAATAACTGAAGCTAATAAAATAACTGGTGAAGAGATTAAAAAAGAAACTAATCTACTTATTTTATCTGGGGGACAATCAAGAGCCTTAATGATAGCAGATTTAGCATATATAAGTGAATCTCCAATAATATTAATTGATGAAATAGAAAATGCAGGGATAAAAATAAAACAAGCTCTTGAGATTCTTATTAAAAAAGGTAAGATAATTTTTTTAGTTACACACGACCCTCTTCTTGCTTTAGATACGGATAAAAGATTTATTATGAAAAATGGGGGAATTAGTAAAGTAATTCATACTTCGATAAGGGAAAAAGGAATTGCAAATTATCTTGCATGGATAAATGAATACATGTTAGATCTAAGAGAAGAAATAAGAGAAGGGGAAAAAATAAATGAATTAAAATTAATATGTACGCCAACAGGAGCAAAAGAATGAAAATTGTAATTTTTGGAGGAACACCTGGAAGCGGAAAAACAAGCACAATTAAATTTATAATCCAAGAATTAAAAGACTTGAAAATTCATTATGTTAAGTTTGATGTTTTGAATACAGATGATGATTTATTAATTAAACAAAAATTTGGAATAAGCACAGAAAACAAAATTTCTGGAGAAGCATGTCCAGATCATTATGCTGCCCTAGAAATCCCAAAAATAATTGAAGAACATAAGGATAAAGATTTGATAATTATAGAAACTGCTGGTTTATGTTTGAGGTGTTCTCCTTATGTAAATGAAGGTTTAGCGGTAAATGTTTTAAATATTTTAGCTGGAAAACCCTCTGGATATGGCCCTTTACTAACTGATGCAGATGTAATTGTTGTATCAAAAGGAGATTTAATTTCTCAAGCAGAAAGAGAAATATTCAGAAGCAAAATTTTAGAAGTAAATAAAAATGCTTTAATAATCGATGGAAATGGCTTAACTGGAGAAGGAGCAATAGATGTAGCTGAAAAAATAAAAGAATCTAAAGAAGTAAAAGGTACTCTTACTTTGAAAAATTCTATGCCCACAGGAATATGTGGATATTGTTATGGAAATAAAATATTAAGTTCCGAAGAAACATTAAAGAGATATAATCAAGGAAAAGAATTGAAAGCAAGAATTCCTAATCTAAATTGTGGTAAATGTGGATTTAAATCCTGTAATGAATTTATTAGGGCTGTTTTAGATAAAAAATCAGAAGAAAGTAAATGTCCTTATATAAAGAATAAAAATTAAAATGGTAAAAATAAACAAAGAAAAATGTGATGGGTGTGGAAATTGTGTGGAAGTTTGTCCGTTTGGCGTTTTAGAAATTAAAAATGGAAAAGTAATAGTTAAATATCCAGAAAAATGTAAAAAATGCGGGGCTTGTATGCATGCTTGTCCAAATGAAGCAATTAAAATAAATATGGAGGGGAAAAACTAAAATGCCCTGGGTAGATGAAAATATGTGTATTGGTTGCAGGATTTGTGTTGAAGAATGTCCTGTTGATGCTATAAGCATGAAAAATGGAAAAGCAGTAATAGATATGAAAAAATGTATTAGATGTAAAAAATGTCATGAAATTTGTCCACAAAATGCAGTAAAGCATGATAAAGAAAAAAATCAAAAGGAAGAAAAAAATGAAGAATCTTAAAATTTATTTATTTAGGCATGGGCAAAGCTATTACAATAAAAATAAAATTTTTACTGGGGGAAAAGATTCTCGTTTAACTCTTTTGGGTAAAAAACAAGCAGAAATAATTGCAAAAAAATTAAAAGACAAACAAATTGATGTCGCTTTTCAAACTTCTTTATCACGTTCGAAGGATACATTAAAAGAAGTTCTTAAACATCATCCTGAGTGTAAAAAGATAATAATAGATGATAGAATGGTTGAAAGAAATTATGGATTTTTAGAGGGAAAGAGCCATAAAAAGATTATTGAAAAGTATGGAAAAAAACAATATGAAAAATGGCATAGAGGGTGGGATAATCCTCCTAAAAAGGGAGAATCCTTTAAGATGGTTGAAAAAAGAGTTAAAATTTTTATTAAAAATTTAATAAGTTTCATGAAAAAAAATAAGGTAAATGTGGGAATATCTTCTCATGGGAATTCTATGAGATTGTTTAAAAAAATAATTGAAAAAGCTAGTATTAAAGAAGCTTGTTTGTGGAATATTCCTTATGATAAATATTTTGAATATACTATTAAAATAAAAAATTAATGTAAGGATGCAAAATAAATGAAAATAGCAATAAGTTCAACAGGAAAAAATTTAGAAAGTGAAGTCGATGCGAGATTTGGAAGATGTGATTATTTTTTAATTGTAAAAATTGAAAATAATAAGGTAAAAGATTTTAAAGCAATTGAAAATATAGCAAAGGCACAAATGGGAGGGGCTGGGATAGTTGCAGGCGAGATAGTAGCGAAACAAAAGGTTAACGCTGTAATTACGGTAAATTTAGGTCCAAGGGCGTTTTCAGTATTTGAACAATTTGGAATGGAAATTTATCATGGAGAAGGCAAGATAAAAAACGTCTTGCAACAATTTATCGACGGAAAATTAAAAAAATTAACAAATGCAACAGGTCCTCAGCATGTGGGTTTGAAATAAATGAAAATAAAAACTTTGAATAGTTTAAATGGAAACTAAAAATTGTTATAACTGGCCGTTCTGATGGTTCAACTTGCCAAGAATTTGCTGATTATATTTTTAGAGAAAATAAAAAAGGAGAAACAAGTAAATTAAAAATGAGTTTATTTAAAAAGAAATGTACATATTGTGGAAAGAAAATAAATAAAGGAGAAGAAGTATTCGAAGAAGTAAAAGTACCTGAATTTACAGGGATACGTCTTCGAGCATTTTGTAGTAAGGAACATGCAGAACTTTATAAGAAAAATGTAAAAGGAGTTCCAAGTAAAAATTCTTGTCCTTTTTGTAAAGAATAAAATGGAAAAATTTCAATTACTTAAAGAACAAATTTTAAACTGTAAAAAATGTTCTCTGTGGAAAACAAGAAATAATCCTGTTGTTGGAGAAGGAAATTTGAATTCAAGGATGATGTTTATTGGTGAAGCTCCAGGGTTTAATGAAGATAAACAGGGAAAACCTTTTGTGGGTGCAGCAGGAAATATTTTTAATCAACTTTTAAATTCTATTAATTTGAAAAAAGAAGAAATTTACATCACTAATATCTTAAAATGTAGGCCGCCTGAAAATAGGAATCCTCGAGAAGAGGAAATTAACTTTTGTAAGGATTATTTGAATAAAGAAATAGAATTAATTAAACCTAAAATTATATGTTGTTTAGGGAATTTTGCTACGGGATTTATAATGAAAAAATTTAATTTAGATAAAGAACTTCAAGGAATTAGCAAAATTCATGGAGAAGTTTTTGAAGTTTCTACTCTTAATGGGCAAGTAAAAATAATTCCTTTATATCATCCCTCTGTTGCAACTTATAATTCTAATATGCTCGAAACATTAAAAAAGGATTTCAAGAAAATAAAATGAAAATAGCAATTACAGGGGGAAAAGGAGGAACTGGAAAATCTACAGTGGCTACTTCCCTTGCTATGGAATTTTCAAGAAGTAAAAAAGTAATGTTAGTTGATGCTGATGTAGAATGTCCTAATGATCATTTGTTATTGAATGCAAAAAGGAAAAAATATTGCAATGTTTATCAACCAATTCCTAAATGGGATTTTAATAAATGTGAAAAATGTGGGAAATGTGCTAGTATTTGTAAACAAAATGCAATTGTTTTTGTTAAGGATAAATTCCCTGCTTTTGTAAAAGATGTTTGTATTGGTTGTAAGGCTTGTATGGTTACTTGTCCAAATGGAGCAATTTCTATGACTAAAAAACAAATAGGAACAATTTATATTGGAAAAAATTATAATATTGATTTAATTACAGGGGAACTTAAATTAGGTGAGTTGGCTTCTGGGGAAATTGTAGCAGAGCTTAGAAAATATTCCGATGAAATTAATAAAAAATTAAAAGACGAAATAATGATAATAGATTCTGCTGCTGGAATTGGATGTCCTGTTATTGCTTCTTTAGTTGGAACAGATTATATAGTTGGGGTAACAGAACCTACCCCGTCGGCATTGCATGATTTAAAAAGAGTTTTGTATTTAGCAAGCCATTTTAATATTAAACACGGAATTGTGATAAATAAATTTGATTTAGAAAAAAGTTTTTGTAAAAAAATTGAAAATTTTGCAAGAAAAAATAATGTTCCTATTATTGGAAAAATTCCTTATAGAAGAGATTTTGTTGATTCAACAATAAAAATGAAACCTGTTGTTGAAATAAATCCTGAATATAGGAAAGTGTTTGAAAAGATAATTGGGGAAATTGTAAAATGAAAAAAAATCGTTTTAAAAATTCAATGTTTAAAGCAGCAAAATCATTAGTGAATACTTTGCCAATAATATTTGGGACTATCTTACTTTTTAGTTTAATTATTACTATTATTCCTAAATCGTTTTATTTGAGTATTTTTAAGAATTCTATTTTTGACCCAATTTTGGGAAGTTTAGTTGGAAGCATTTCTGCTGGAAATCCTATTACAAGTTATATACTTGGAGGAGAATTTTTAGAACAAGGAGTTGGTTTAATGGCTGTTACTGCTTTTTTAGTTGCATGGGTTAGTGTAGGAGTTATTCAATTGCCTGCAGAGTCAATGATATTAGGTAAAAAATTTGCAGTTTTGAGAAATTTATCTTCTTTTATTTTTGCTATTATCGTCGCTATTTTAACGGTTATAATTTTGGGGGTATTTTGATGAAAAAGATAGAAAATAAATGGGTGTTTTTAATTTTAGTTGGAACTATTTATTTTATTTTATTTATTATCAATCCTTTTATTTTTGAATCGTCTTTGAGTTATTTTTTAAATTTGTTAATTAAAATAATTCCTATTTTCTTTTTGGTATTTGTTTTAATGGGGATTATGAATTATTTTTTCACATCAAAGTTTGTTGCAAAACATTTGGGAGAAAAAGGAATGAAAAAATGGATTTTTGTAATTATTGGAGGGATTTTATCTACTGGGGCTATTTATATGTGGTATCCTTTTTTGGCGGATTTAAAAGATAAAGGTTTGAATTATGGATTGATTTCTTGTTTTCTTTATAATAGAGCAATTAAGATTCCTCTTTTGCCCTTGATGGTATTTTATTTTTCTTTGAAATATGTGATTGTATTAGGGATTATTATGATCTTTGTATCTGTTATTCAAGGAATAATTATAAATAAATTAATGGAGGTAAAATAAAAATGAAAATTGCAATTGCGTCAGAAGGAAAGAATGAAAGTAGTGAAATAAGTTCTCGTGGTGCTCGAGCCCCTTTTTATTTGGTTTTTGAAAAAGGGAAATTAGTCGAGACAATAAAAAACCCTTTTGCTGTTGGTGGAGGCGGTGCTGGTTGGAGTGTTGCTCATATGTTGGCAGATAAGAAAGTTAATTTAGTTATTGCAGAAAGAATTGGGCCAAATATGGAAACAGCATTAAAAGAAAAAGGATTGAAGTCTAAAGAAGCATCTGGAAAAGTTAAAGATTTTATGAAAGAATAATTAAAATGATAGATTTTGCATGCAAGAAATTTGATTTAAAAGAAGTTATTAGATGTAGCCTTAATTTTACAAAAACAGAATTTAAGATATTAGAATATTTAATGGAAAATTCTAATAAAAAATTTACAACCCAAGAAATTTCTAAAATATTTAAAATAGGATTATCAACTTCTCAAAAAGCTATAAATGAAATTAATAAAAAAGGATTAATAAAGAGAGGTCAAAAAAATTTGGAGAAAGGAGGATATATTTTTGTTTATTCTATTTTAAAAAAATTAATTTTAAAAAAGAGAATATTAGAGATAATTAATAATTGGGTGCAAAAAGTTGAGAGTGAGATACATAAATGGTAAGAGTATTTCATTTTTAAAGAAAAATTGATAAATACTCCGGTTCCTTTAAATAATCATTTTATTTTTTAAGTAATAAATTAAATTTAGATTTAAAAAATGTCAAAAACAATTGAACTAACAAGTAAGAATTTTAAAGAAGAAGTTTTGCAATCTGATATTCCTATCTTAGTTGATTTTTGGGCACCTTGGTGTGGTCCTTGTTTGGTGATGGCTCCTGTATTAGATGATTTGTCTGAAGAATTAGAAGGAAAAATAAAAATAGGTAAAATTGATACAGAAGTTCCAGAAAATCAAGCATTGGCTATAAAATATCAAATTCAGAGTATACCAAATATGAAACTTTTTAAAGATGGAAAAGTGATTCAAGAATTTATTGGTTTGCGTCCGAAAGAATCGCTAAAAGCAGATTTATCTAAAGTAATTAATTTAGTTTAGACTACTAAATTCAAAGGAAAGTTAAATGAACAAAAATATTAGAAAGTTAAACGAACTAATTAAAAGCGAAATTGATAGGGATAAAAATCTTAATAATGACACTGGTATTACTCTTGAACTTTTAAATAAAAACCACTTTGAACAATTTATAAATTTATATAAAAGAGCTTATGAAAAAGGAGATTGGTTTGGCAATTCACATCTAAATCCCGAAAATACTATTTTCAATCCAGAATGGTTAAAATCAACATCATTAAATCCTAACTATAATTGGATTGTTTTTAAAGACAGAGAAAAAGTTATCGGAGCAACTTCTTTAATTTACAATAATGGCACTCTCTTAATTGATGAAACCCAACTTGATTCATTAAAAGGTAGAAGAAAAGGTATTATGAATACTTATTTTAGAAGATTTATTCCATTATTGCAAAAAAACAGTATTCCCTTATCAACAGAATTTGTTTTAACACCTGAATCGTTTTCATTAAGAAAAGTTTTAATTGGAGAATTAAACATGGTTCCAATAGGATTATTTCCAAACAGTTTATATTCACCAACACAAAAATTCCGCAAAAGTGAAATAACTTCAATTTGGGCGTCACATATTCCAGATAAACATTTTGAAATTATCCCAGAAGTAATTCCTCTGTATAATATTATTGCTAAAGCAGGAGGCCTTCCCACTAAAAAAGAAGGTAAATCTCCCTCTCCAGTTCAGCCAACAGCAGATTATGATTCCTTAAAAACTCATACTAATGATTTTACAAGTCAAAAGGACTGGTATAATAAAGATTATAGGCCAGTAGAATTTAATCCTTTAGAAAATAGTGTTACTTTTGCAAGATTCCCTTCTAAAGGAACAGAATCACTAGATTTCCTATATTCTGAACCTGGAAGAGCCGAATCAAATCCTGAAAAACTTCAAACAAATGTAAGATTACTTAATTATATAAAAACATTGATAAAGGATAAATAAAATGTTTAGGGGCAAACGTGTATTTATAACAGGAGGAAGTAAAGGTTTAGGTAGAGCTTTGTCTTTACAAATTGCCAAAGAAGGCGCAGAAATACTTACTGTAGCAAGAACAGAATCACAATTACAATCTCTCCAACAAGAAGTTCAGAATAACGGAGGAACATTATCTTATAAAACTGCTGATATAACCAAAGAAGAAACATTAAACGAAATTATAGATTGGATATATGAAACTGGAGGAATCGAGATGATGGTGCACAATGCAGGATATTTACCTCAAACAATTTCCCCAAACTCAACTTTAACGGATTATCAAAAAACATTATATTTGAATATGATAACACCTTTATACTTAACAGAACAATGGCTAAAAAAATATAAAGAAAGCAAAAGGAAGCCAGAACTTACATTTCTAGTAAGTTCAATCTCTGGTATAAGATCTTGGGATGATGTTTCTCCTGCTTATACTGCTTCAAAAGCAGGTGTAACCGCAGGATTACAAAATATTAGATTATATGCTAAAGAAAAAGGACTTGATTTAAGATTTGCTTCAATATTCCCCCACACTATTGACACGAATATGACTAAAGATAAACCTTGGACACGAATGAAACAAGATGTAGCAATTAACGCTATTATGGGAATGATAAAAAAACAACCTCCTTATAATTCAGATAATATTGTTTTAGAAATTAAAGATGATGGAGTTTATGCAGGTTCAATGCCAATTTATAAAATAAGCCAAAGACCTTTATATGATAAAACAACATGGACTAAAGTAGCAGATAATGATAAAATTATCCGACCTAAAGTAAATTAAAATAATCAAAAATAATAAAATTTATAGATGAATATGTATGTATAATTTTAAACAAAATGGAAGCGAAAATAAATGTACAGGATGCGAAGTTTGTGAAAGAATTTAAACAATGAATTCAAAAAAATGAAAAAAAAATATGATTTAATAATTGTTGGAAGCGGACCTGCGGGTTTAACGGCTGGAATATATGCTGCGAGATATAATTTGGATTTTTTGATAATTGGAAAAATAAATGGAGGGGCAATATCTGAAGCATATAAGGTATGTAATTATCCTTCTCAAAACAATATTTCTGGATTTGAACTTACTCAAAATATTATTAATCATGTTAAAGAATTAGGTGGAGAAATTAAACAAGAAGAAGTTATTAAAGTAATAAATGAAAATGGATTTTTTGTTCAAACAAATAAAGAACAATATAGAACAAAAAAAATAATTTTAGCAACAGGTAGAGAAAAACAAGAATTAAATATTAAAGGAGAAAAGGAATTTTTAGGAAAAGGTGTTAGTTATTGTGCCACATGCGATGCTGCATTTTATAAAAATAAAATTGTTGCCGTTGCTGGAGGAGGGAATGCAGCGATAACCGCGGCATTATTATTAGCAGAACATGCCAAAAAAGTTTATGTTATTTATAGGAAAGATAAATTTTTCAGAGTAGATCCGATATGGTTAAAACAACTTGAAAAAGAAAAAAAGATTAAATCAATATTTAATTTAAATATAATAGAAATTTATGGAGAGAATTCTATTAAAGGAATTAAACTTGATAATGGGGATAATTTAAATGTAAATGGTGTTTTTGTTGAGATTGGTTTTAAACCTGATAAAAAATTGTCAAAGAATTTGAATCTAAAAACAGAAGAAGGATATATCATTGCAGATAATCAACAAAAGACTAATGAAGAAGGTATTTTTGCAGCAGGGGATTTAACAAATAATTATTTAAAGCAAATTATAACTGCTTGTTCAGAAGGAGCAATTGCTGCAACAGCAGTTTATGAAGAATTAAAATTAGGAAAAAATTAAAATGAGTTTATTTAGAAAAAAATGTAATTATTGTGGAAGTAAAATTGAAAAAGGAAAAGAACTTTTTAGAGAAGTAAAAGTTCCGGAATTTAAAGAAAAAGTAAAAAGAGCATTTTGTAATTTGGAACATATAGAATTATATGAAAAATATGTGAAGGGAACTCCAAGTCGAAGTTCTTGCCCTTATTGTAAAGAATAAAATGAAAACTTTTGAAAATGCTTTAAAACAATTAGAGAAAGCTGCTAAATTGATTAATTTAGATGAGAATTTTTTAAAAAAATTAAAAGCTGTAAGTGTATAATCTTTTTTGTAAAAAGTTAAATTTATTAACTTTGAAGATTTTCTTTTTTTATGAATTTAATTAGTAGAACAATTACAGGAGCAAGTTTGATTTTAGTAGGATTGATTTTAATTATTATGCCTTTTTTTTTAAACGAAAAAAGTATTTTTTGGATTTGGATTTATGGAATTCCTATTTTTGTTATAGGGTTTTTTATTTTGTTTAATAAAAGAGAAGACAAGATAGAACAAATAAAGTCTGGGGGTAAAAAGAAATGACAAATATAATTGTAACAACAGGCGAAGAAATTCCTGGGAAAAAAGTCGCTGAAATTTTAGGAGTTGTTCGCGGAAGCACGGTTCGTGCGAGGAACATAGGAAGAGATATTGGTGCAGGTTTTAAGAACCTTATTGGAGGAGAAATTAAAACATATACTGAGATGACTTCTCAATCAAGAGATGAAGCATTTAATAGAATGATAAATGAGGCAATTAATAAAAATGCCGACGCTGTTATTGGAGTTAGATTTATGACTTCAATGGTAATGCAAGGAGCATCTGAAATGCTTGCTTATGGCACTGCCGTGAAACTGAAGTGATGCAAAACTTTGTTTTGGACGAGCTTGCGAGCATAGAAAAATCTTTGATTTGATTATGGAACTGCTGTTAAGATAAGATAATTATTTATAAAATATTTTTTGTATTGCAATAATTGCCCAAAGTGTTCCGGTTATTGCTGTAGTGATGGTGAAAATAATATTATATGTTATAATATTTTTATTTAAAATATTTCTTTTACTATTTTATTTACATGTTTTCCAATAGCAGGGGCAGCAGTTAATCCGGGTGATTCTATTCCTATAAGGTTAATTAAGCCAGGAAATCCTTTATCACTTTCCTCCTTAATAACAAAATCACGAAAATCTTCATTTCTAGTTTGAAGTTTTGGACGAATTCCTGCCATATGGGGAGAAAGATCATCGAATTCTAGAAAAGGCAAATATCTTTTAGCGGAGTCATAAAATTCTTTTTGACGAGAGATATCAACATTATAATTTATATCATTAACATAAAAAGCATTTGGTCCAAGTTTTAAACTTTTATCAAATCCTAAGACAGAATGAATCCCTAGGTCTATGTTTGTAGGAATAGGATAAATAAGATGGTTTGTTTTTTTATTATATCTAAAGTTTATTGAAAAGTATTCTCCTTTGCAAAAATGTAATCTGTATCTAGCAGAATCAACATTAATTCCAGCAATTTCTGCAATTTTATCTGCCTGAAGTCCTGTAGAATTAATTAGAATTCTTGTTAAGAAAGTTTCTTTAATATTATTGGGTTGTGTGATAGTAACTTTATATCCTTCTTTTACTTTATCAATTCCAATAACTTCTGAATTATAAAAAATTGGATTCATTCCAAAGTTACTCTTTGCTTGTGCGATAAAATACTTCATTAATTTATGAGAGTCCACTATACCTGTTGATGGTGAGTAAATTGCTGCAACAGCATTGATGTTTGGTTCAATTTTATTTATTTCTTTTTTGCCTAATATTTTTAAATCAAGAATATTATTTTCAGAAGCATTTTTTATAATATTTTCTAAATCTTGAATTTCGTTTTCATTAATAGCCACTATCAATTTTCCTAATTTTTTATATGAAACTAAGTTTTCATCAAGTTGGTAAATTATCTCCTTGCCTTTTACACATAATTTTGCTTTTAACGAATCTTTTGGATAATAAATTCCTGCATGAATAACTTCGCTGTTTCTGCTGCTTGTTTCTTGTCCGAACTTTTCGTTTTTTTCAAAAACAAAAACATTTTCATAATCTTTTGTTGTTTCTGCTGCAATCGCTAATCCTACAATTCCTGCACCAATTATTGCGATATCAATTTGTTCCATAAATTTCTTAAATTTTTTTTGTATCATTTTAAAACCAATCTCTGCTTGGAGTTAAAATATTTGAATAAGATTCCCTTTCCACTTTTATTTTAGAAATCTTTCTAATTTTCTTTTGATTATCAATAATTTCTTTTTGGGGAATAAAAGTAATAAGTATTCGTTTTCCCCTAATAAATTTTAGAATGAGCTCTATAAAAATGTTATGGCACAGCTGTTAAGTTGAAAGAATTATTTATAAAATATTTTTTGTATTGCAATAATTGCCCAAAGTGTTCCGGTTATTGCAGCGGTAATGGAGGAAAATATTAAGTTAAGGGTTAAATATGCAATTGTTATAGCATACATTCCTATAGAGGTTATTAATGATGTCTGAAGAAGAATGTCTTGTTTTCTTTTTTTGAATCCTTGAATTATTTGTGGAATTAGTGCGTACGCAAAAAAGATTATGCTAATGGTTATTACAATATCTTGCCACATTTTAAAAAAGCCTGTAGAGAGATTTGAACTCCCGACCCCCAGTTTACAGGACTGGTGCTCTAGCCACTGAGCTACACAGGCATATCAAAACAACCTTGCGGTTTTTTTGGATTTTCCCTTTTTGTTCAGGTTGGTGATTTCTTTTAGAGCTTCCGATGGAAATCACATAGTAAAAATTAGAAGAAGATATTTTAAAAGGTTTGTTATTTTTCTTTAGCTTCTAAAACTCTAATTTCGCAAAGAGATAAAGGATAAATTTTTTTGAGTTTTAAACTTAAAGGTTTTTGTATTTGATTTTTTAATAAATCTTGAAAAATTGTGTCTATATCTTTATCTTTAAAATATTCTGTTAATTCTTCTTTTGCTTTTTCTCTTAAGGCTTTTCTAACTGCTCTTGAAACTTTCCGTCTAGTGATTAAAAATGGTTTTACCTTTAATTGAAAATCTTCAGAGTCCACAGAAAATGAATCCTCGACATAGTTTGTTCCTTTTCTCACCATTCTTTTTAGATAAGAAGGCATTAATTTTATTTTTCTTGGATAAGCGATCGCTTTATCTTTTTCTATTTTTACTTTTAATTGAATGATTGTACTTTTGCCCTTTAAGATTCTTGTTAAGTCGTATTTTAAGAATCTTCCATCTAAATCTTTTAGTTCAAATGCCCTTAGATTTGTAGTTTTATTTATCAAAGGAATTTCAACATCAAAAAATTTCTGTTTTCTTTTTATTTTAGCCATTTAAAACAACCTCGCGGTTTTTTTGGATTTTCCCTTTTTGTTCAGGTTGGCGATTTCTTCAAAAGCCTCTGATGGAAATCGCATCCAAGCCACATTTAATTTAATTGAATTTTTCATTTGATTATTCTTGTATTACCTTACTTGCTCTTTGTCCTTTTTTTTGGTATTTAGATTTTTTGCATTCTTGACAAGTATACATTATGTTTGTTTTTTTAGTTGTTTTTGATTTTCTTTTGTTTTTTGTTATTGGAGGTTTTGAACCCCATTTTCCTTTATTTCCAATTCCTGTGCCTAATCCTCTTTTTTTTGCTCGTGAAATCGAACCTCGTGTAAGTGTTCCTCTTTTGAATCCTGTTCCAACTATTTTTATTTTTTGTTCTGTTTTCTTTTTACAAGATGGGCAAAATCTATTTGTAGTTTTTGGAATCTTCATAGAATTCATAGAAAAAATCAGTTTTTAAAGTTAGTGTTAATGGCCCCACCAAGAATCGAACTTGGGTTTTATCCATGTTGAGGATATGTCTTAGCCACTGGACTATGAGGCCACAAAAAAACCTAAGCGGTTTTTTGGAATTTCCCTTCTTGTTCAGGTAAGCGATTTCTTCAAGAGCCTCCGATGGAAATCGCACGATATAATTCCTTATCTTTGTTTTCCCAAATATTTAAATATAATGTTAATTAAGTATGTTTATGACAAAAGAGGAATATTACCCAATTAAAAAAAAGCACGTTAATGTTTTTATTTTTTCATCTTATTTAATTCTTGGGGCTTATTTTATAAATTTTCCTTTTAATTTTTTTAGCATTCCAGAGTATGTTTCTAAGTTTGATTCTTGGATAATTTTTGTTGGAGGGATTCTAATGCTTTTTGGAGCAATAAATTATTTCCAATCACGTAAGAGGTAATTCTTCATAAACTTTATATAGATAATTTTCATTAATTGTTCATGGAAAAGAAGAGGGGACAAGTGACTATTTTTATCTTAATCGCGATTGTTATTATTGGAGGGGCTGTTGTTTTTTATTCGTATAGAGATTCTATTATTGGCGAGAAAATTCCAGTGAGTATTGAACCGGTTTATAATAATTTTTTATCTTGTTTAGAAAGTAAAATTTTAACAGGGATAGATATTTTAGAAAGTCAAGCAGGTTATATTTATTTGCCTGATTTTGAACCTGGCTCAAAATATATGCCTTTCTCGTCGCAACTTAACTTTTTAGGAAACCCTGTTCCTTATTGGTATTATGTTTCTGGGAATAATGTTCAGAAAGAACAGGTTCCTTCTAAGAATGAAATGGAAAATCAATTAGAGGATTTTATTGAAGAGAAAATAAATAAATGTGTTTTTGACGAATATTATGAACAGGGTTTTGAGATTAATCAAGGAGTTCCAGAGGCAAGTGTTAAAATAGGTGAAGAGAAAGTTAATGTAAAATTGGAAATGGATATGGGTTTTGAAAGAGAGGAAGATAGTGTTGTTATTAAGAATCATAATGTTGAAATTAATTCAAAACTTGGAATGTTGTATGATTCTGCAATAGAAATTTACCAGAAAGAACAGACGGATTTGTTTTTAGAAAATTATGCTGTTGATAATTTGAGGCTTTATGCTCCTGTTGACGGTGTTGAGTTGACATGTTCTCCTTTGACTTGGAATGCCGACGATGTTTTTGATGATTTACAGGAAGCGATTGAGGCAAATACTTTTGCACTGAAAACAAGTGGAGGAGATTATTCATTGAAAAAAGAAGAGAATAAATATTTTATTATTGATGTTCCTGTTGAAAGTAATGTTAGGTTTATTAATTCTAAAAATTGGCCAAATAGTTTTGAGGTTGTTCCTTCTGAAGAAAGCATTTTAATTTCTGAGCCAGTTGGGAATCAACCTGGTTTAGGTGTTTTAGGTTTTTGTTATGTCCCTTATCATTTTGTTTATAATGTTAGATATCCTGTTTTAGTTCAAGTTCAGGAAGGAGAAGAAATTTTTCAATTCCCTGTTGCCGTTGTGATTCAAAACAATCGCCCAAGAGAATCTTTAGAAGTTAGTGCAGTTGATATAGGAGTTTCTGATGTGTGTAAATACAAAAACACCTTAGTTGAAGTGAATGTTTATGATACAAAATTAAACATGGTAGAAGCAGAGATTTCTTATGATTGCTTGGGGGTTACTTGTGATATTGGAAATACAGAATTTGGAAATTTGGTAGGGGATTTTCCTCAATGTGTTAATGGGCAAATTATGGTGAAAGCAGAAGGGTTTGGGAATGCGAAGTATGTTTATTCAACTGTTGAAACTGGAAGTGTAGATATTATTTTGGATAAGATTTACGAGTTAGATGTTGAATTAAATAAAGGAGGCACAGCAATTATTAGTTTTGTTTCTGATGATGCTTCTAAGACAATTGTTTATCCTGAGCAAAAGAGTGTTGAGTTGGGCGAGGGGCAATATGAGATTAGTGTTTATGTTTACAAGAACTCGTCTTTGAAGTTAGATGAGACTACTCGCGAGCAATGTGTTGAAGTCCCGCAATCTGGTTTAGGAGGTTTGATTGGATTGACTAAACAAGAATGTTTTGATGTTACAATGCCTGCACAGATTGTTTCAAATGCCTTGTCTGGTGGAGGGAAAGAAAATTATTATATCTTGGAATCTGAATTAGCAGATGCAAATTTTATTGAAATAAATGCAGAAAGTTTGCCGACGCCGAAGTCAATTGAAGAATTGCAGAATAATTATATTTTGTTTGAAGAATTAAATTTGGATATTCAGTTTAAATGATAGATAATAGAAAAATAAAATTTGGAATGTGCTTGTTAATTGGAGTTTTGTTGATTGTTTCTATTTCTGCTTATAGTCGTTCAACTACTCAGTATATTCCTCCAACAAGTTCTTCTAATTATTTGAATTCTAAAGGGATAAGTTTGACTAATACTTTTAATAAAGATTCTTGTGAAGCAGGGCAGGATTTTGTGGTTCAGGTTTCTCCGTTGGGTTGCACGCCGACAGTTGTTCGGAGTGATTTGCTTGAGGAGCAGAATGTTCCTGTTTTTTGCCAGTTGGTAGCGACAAAGATAAATCCTTTGATAGAGGTTGAAGCAATTGAGAGTATTTCTTTTAAGGGAGATTATCCTAAAGAGGTTTCTGGTGTTGGGTTTCATCCTGCGAACGCTGGGATTAAAACGAGCCAGTCCACTTTATTGAATTCTCCTGTATTGAATAATATTGGTTATGCTGTTGTTGTTTTGAAGAAGCAGCCGAATGAATCAGCAATGCCAGATTTTGTGCGGGGAAATATGACAGCGAATATAAAATATGATGTTAAAAATGCTTTTGGAATTGGTAAGGCAACATATTATCTTCCTCAAATAAGTGATGAGGATTGGGCTTTGAATTATAAGCAATATGGTTTTTGGAAAGGCAAGGGATTTTTGAAAGCAGAGAATATTGAAAAAAATAGTGCGACTATTTCTATTTACCAAAATCAAAACGATAAAATTACAAGCACGAGTTTGACAAAAGGCAAAACTTCAGGAAAGGTTAATGTTCCTGGATTTTATTGTCTTGCGAGTTTGCAGTTGAGATTAGATGGATTGGTTGTTCCAGATACTCGGGCAAAGTTTGAAATTAGTGGTGAGACTGTTGAAGTTATCAAAGGAGAGAAATTTTTAGACAACAAGTGTTATGTAAAAAGTTTAGATAAAAAAGGGTTGTCTCAAGAAGTTGAAGTTTATTGTAGTACAGATGATGGTAGCAAAACTTTTGATTTTAAGATTGCTCCTAAAGTTAGATTAGGTGTTGGTGAAACTGAACAAGATGTTTCTCTTGGGCAAAAGGTTTTTGAGGATGCTGATAAAAAAACTTATGTTTATGTTGGTTATATTGGTGCTAAAGATATTAGTGCAGGAAAAGTTATTGATACAAAAGAGGAGAAAAATTTAACTATTTATTTTTATAATTCTTCAGTTGATTTAGGAGAAAAGTTAAGTGATAGTAAGTTGTCGTCAATTGCGAGAAGTGTTGAATCTGTGTTAAATAAGGTTATTAATTTAGATACAATTCCTGATGTAAAAGAAGGAGAACTTGATGGGATTTATTATGGTGAGGAGAAAGATGTTTTTGGTAAAAAAATAAATGTTGTTGGTTTTGCAGGTGCGCAAGATGAAACATTTGCTATTGGTGTTGAAGATAATTATAAAAAAGCAATTGAAACTTATGATGAAATTATTAAAAGTTATTCTAGTTTGAAATTTGACGAAGATGAAAATTTAAAAGATGTGAGTTATGGTGAGTTTGCGTTGCAGGGAAAGATAGAAATTGCTAATAATGCTAGACAAAAGGCAAATGCTGCTATTTTTTGTGAGAAATTTAGAGAAAGGTATCCTGAGTCAAAATACTTGAATGGTGTTGAGAAAATTTGTAGTGAATCTGCTCTTGCGAATTCAGAAAGTGCTAATTTAGATGTTGTGGTTAATGGAGTTGTTAACAACATTTGGTTTGAAGGAATTTCTGAACCAAGTGAAGATGAATATAGTGCAGAAGTTAGTGTTGGTGACAAAGATTATATTTTGACAAAGAACGAGGTTGTTGAATTAAAAGATGAAAAGTTTACAGTGCAGTTGATTTCTCTTGATGAGGATTATGCTGAGGTTAAAGTTAGTTATCTTGATGATAAAGATAAAAGTGATTCCAAAAGAATTAAGTTGAAAGAAGATGTTTTTGAAAGTTTTGGAGGCATAAAGATTGTTTTGAGGAAAATAAATTTGAAAAAGTTGGCAAAAGTTTCTGTAATTCCGAGTATTGATAATGTTGGAACTGAGGCTGAATTTACATTTAATATTGGAATTGAGAAGCGGGCGATTCAACTTTCTCCTGAAAGAACAAAGGAGAAAATTAAGAGTTTGAATGAGACAATTGAAAAGTGGGAAGAGATTTCAAATAAACTTGGCAATGTTATTACTGGAATGAAAACAGCGTGTCTTGCAACGAGCATGTTTTTGACAACAAAGAATTTTTTTACTGGGTTTGATGGAAGGGCAGGCGCAAGGCAAGAAGTTACAGAACATTATAGAAATGTTGTATGTAAAGATGCAGAAAATATGCAAGCTTGTTTATATGAAAAGAATGAGGATATAAATAGAGATATTGAGACACAGGCTGAAATAGATACTAACAGACTTGAGAGAAGAGATAAACTTGTTGATGGTTATGTAGAGGAGGGAGATAAGATGGTGTTGAGTGAAAAGTTAGAGAAAGAATATTTTAATGAAATTAAGGACGACAGAGCATCAAAAGAACTTCTTAAAGATGAAAATTATAAAAATGAATTAATTAATCTTCTTCGGTTGCAAGAATTAAAAAGTAAGGGCTTAATTTCTGAAGAGGAATTTAAAAAAGAATCAGATATTATTTGGGACGGGATTGATGAGGATTATAAATTATCTACTACTCATGAAGGGGTTGCAAGTTATTATGGAGTGGATTCATCAGATGTTACTGTGGTTTCTTCAGAAAAGACAACGACTAAAGGAATTTCAAACCCTAAAATTTATACAGAATTTGAATCAAATTTTGATTTAACAGATGCTATTAAAAAAGAGATTCGAAAAGGTTCTTATGCTCGTATTACTGTTGGTGCAGATGATTCTTCTAAGAGGTATTTTGTTGTTTTTGGTAAGGATGGGGTTATTACTAAAAGTTATAATATTGATGGAAAAAAATTAACTCCTGCTGGTAGTACAAATCCTTTGAAATTGGAATTTGATATTCAAGATGGAAATTCTTACAAAAATGAATATAAAAATTATCAAGCACTTTATCATGGTTCTACAGAATATAAGAATTTGCCAAAAGTTGTGCCTGTTGATATTGATGAAGGTTTTTATGCTTTTACAAGCACTGGTTCTGGGAAAATGGTGGCTTATGGGGATTCTTCAATGCCGTCGTATTTTTATCTTTGTAATGTTATGGGAAATAATAAAGAGGAAGCAATGGGAGGGGATGATGATTGTATTGGTGTGAGGGTTGGAGAGAATCCTCCTGCTGAAGGTAGGCTTGGAGCTCTTAGTGTAGAGGAAACAAATAAATGGGCAAAGAAGGCTATTAATGTTTTAAGAGATGTATCTAGTAAATATGAAGATGGAATAACTAGTGTTAATATTGATGGAAGAAAAGTTCCTGTTGGGAATCCTTATGCTGGGGCTGGAACAGAGTGTGTTGATTTTATGTCTCCTAAAGATTGTGCGTTGCTGTTTAATGTTTGTGACCCTGTTATTTGTCCAGAAAGCAGATGTGATTTAGGAGGGGCATATAGGGTTAGTAATGTTATTCAGTCAGGGATAATTGGTGGGCTGTTGTTGTGTCTGCCTAATTTTGGAATGCCTTCTGATGGAGGGGTGCTTGTTCCTGTTTGCCTTACTGGTATTAATGCTGGAATTGAATCTCTGCTTTCTATTTATAAAAATTATGGAGATTGCTTGCAACATAGTTTAGACACAGGAGAGACAGTTGGAATTTGCGATGAGATTCATAGTATTTATTTGTGTGATTTTTTCTGGAAACAAGCAATTCCTTTTTTAGATATTACTATTCCAACAGCAATTCAGTTTTTGTTGACAGCAGGAAGAGGTGGCGGGGAATATATGGATGTGCAAGGTTCATGGGACGCGGCAGGAAGGTCTGTTAATTATTTTACTAATTATTATGGTGCTAATGCGTTTGCTGCGTTTAAGGTTCGGTTGACTGATGAAATAGGAAGTGCTGTTTGTAAGAATTTTATTTCAGCAAGGTATCCTGCGAGCGGGGACTTTTTTGATGCTTTGGTTGAACCTGATTCGCCTTCGCAGTATCATGGATGGTTCCACGAGACAACATTCACAACAGCGACAGTGCCACCTACATCGCAGTATAAAGTGTTTTATCATATTTATGCTGGAAAGGACATAGGTGTTTATTATAGTGTTTATTTGAAGAACCCTACAGGAAGTTCTTTTTATGCAGATGCTTCGAGAGTAGATGTTGCTTCAGGTTATATTGAAAGAGGAGGCTATGCTTCAGAGACAAAGGACATGCTTCAGGTTTCAGGTTACAAGAAGTTGTGTATTAATGTTCAAGGACAGGAAGAGTGCGGGTTTAAGGAAGTTTCTACTTCGTTTGCTTTGGATTATGTTCAGGATGAGTATGTGAAGGACCAAGCAGAGAGAACAGATATTAAGTCAGAGAAAGAGTGCATTTCAGGAAGCGCGAGTTTGTATAGTATGTTAACTCCAAATATTCAGGCTGGTGCAGAAAGAGTGCTTGACCCTCAAATTTACAACCAAGGAATTGTGCGAGTTTGTGCGACAGACAATCCTGGAGAATCAACAGATAATTCAAGATGGGTTAATGTTGGAACTTGTGGAGGGAATATAAAATGCTGGCTTGACGAAGAAAGTGTTGGGGAAGCAGTTGTGTTTAATTCTAGTTTAGAAGGATTAAAAGAAGTTAAAGAAGATGCACTTGAGAAATTAAGAGAAGCAGGAAATTATTTGAGTTTTACTGGGTTTGAGGATTTAATTAAGAGGATAAATGTAGCAAATAATAATGAGAAGATAAAGTTGATTGATGATGCTCTTAGTGAAAAAAGTGTGAAGAAGGTTTTCTTTAATAGAGAAAAAGCTAAGTTGTTGTATTTGAAAGTAAGGGTTTATGTTGGTTTGGTTGTTGATAAAGGAAAGGATATTTTTAGTGATGAAGATCAAAATCCTGGTGGTATGTGGAATACAGGAGTTGAAGAAAAGAATAATGGTGAAGTTGTTGCAGTTAAAACAGAACCTATTCTTCCTAAACCAACATTTTTGTCAGAAAAAGACACTTTTTGTTTTGAAGATGAAAAATTAAAAACAGCTATTGCTAAATATAGCGGGGGAAATAATATTCCTGAAAATTTAATAAAAGCAATAATTCTTCAAGAATCTAATTGTGAGAATAAAGCACATCTTGATAAAACTTCTTTTGGATATATGGGAATTACAGAAATTGCTTCAAAAGATGTTGGTAAGGAAAAATTATTCGAAAATAATTTATGGATGAATGTTGATAATAATATTAATATAGGAACAACATATTATAAAAAATTGCAAGAAGATTATGGGCTTAAAGATAAAAAAATAATTCTTGCTGCATATAATTGGGGCATAGGGAATATTAATAATGCTTGTCCTGATAAAACTTGGGAAAGTTGTGAAGGGATTCCTAATGTTGTTTTAAAACATGTTTCAAATATTTTAGAGTTTGAGAACTCTTTTGGAGTTGAGTAATGATCTAATTAGAACATTTTTTTTGAGAATGCGGAGAGAAGGAATCGAGGCTCAACAAAGTTGAGTCATCCCTGTGGGAAACCCCTTGGGGTGAGAATCATATGCGGAGAGAAGGATTCGAACCCTCGTAAGCACTAAGCTAACAGGTCCTAAGCCTGTCCCGTTTGACCACTCCGGCATCTCCGCATGAAAATAAATAATTTGTTAATATAAAAAAGTTTGTTTTGAGTATAAATCTTTAAAAAGCAAATTTTATTTTTTAGTTCTTATGGAAAATAAAAGAGGGATTCTTACAGCAATTTTGCTTTTAATTTTAGTAATATATTTTTATTTTTTTAGTTTATTCTTTGAAAGAAATTTTTTATTGCTTTTGCCCATTTTATTATACATAATCTTTTTTGTTGTTAATGAGATGATTGTTAGTGAAAGAGAAATAGATAAAAGATTGTTAAAGAGAAATGGGAAAATGAAATTTGATTGGTGATTATTTCTTTTTTGATTCTGCTTCTTTTTGTTTGATTTTTTCTTCTAAATTAAGTTTTTCAATTAACTCTTTGTAACGATTTCTTATTGTGACTTCTGTTATTCCTGCAATGTCTGCAACTTCTCTTTGAGTTTTTTTCTCGTCATTTATTAAAGCAGCGACGTAAAGTGCAGCAGCGGCGATTCCTGCTGGACCTCTGCCAGAAGTCAATTCAACTTCTTCGGCTTGTCTTAAAACTTTCAAAGCATCGTTCTGAGTTTTTGGGGAAAGTTTCAAAACAGAGGAGAATCGCGAGATGTAATCTTTTGGAGAGCTTTGTTTTACTTTTATTCCGAGTTTTCTAATTATGAATCTGTAGGTTCTTCCTATTTCTTTTCTTTCAATATCTGATGCAGTTGTCATTTCGTCCAATGTTCTTGGGATGTTGTATGAACGGCATGCAGCATAAAGGCAAGCAGCGATTACAGATTCCATGCTCCTTCCTCTTACAAGCCCTCGTTGAAGAACATAGTTGTAGATTCTTGCGGCTTCATCTCTTACTACGTTTGGCAAATTTAGATAAGATGCAATGACTCTTAATTCTGCCATAGCTAATCGCAGATTTCTTTCAATACTTGTAGAAACTCTTTCTTGCCATTTTTTTAACCTCAGAAATTTTCTTGTTTGTTTTGGTTCTAATCTGTAGATGTCTGAAATTTCCCCAACATTTGTTGTCAACCCTTTGTCAAATTTTTGCATGCTGATTGGAGCACCGCTTCTGCCTTTTTTCGCTCCCTTGTCAAATTTTCCTTGTAAATCTATTCCAGTATCCACCATCTTTTCCTCAATAACAAGACCGCAATCATTACAAATTACTTCTCCAAGATGCGCGTCATAAGTGAGGTGTATGCTTCCGCATTCAGGACATTTTCTTATTCCAGCCATTTTTATCGTCGTAAAATTAGTTTTAATTAGGTTTTATAAAGTTTTCGGCTATATAAAGTTTTTGGTTTTTATTGTCTTGCGCGAGAAGTAAAAATTTGTTAGAATTATTCAACTAAAACCCCATTAACAACACCTTCTTGACTTGGGCGACTGGTCACTTTAACTTTTCCGAATTCTGTTTCAACAATTGTACCTTTTGTCAGAATATTTTGTCTGGCTAAGAATCTGTTTGAAGGTGTTTCAAGAACATTTTTTATTTCGACTTTTTTCTTTTGCGGGATGTTTATGAATTTTGCTTTTAGTGAAATTGTTTTTTTGTTTCCGCCGGCTGTTCTTTTTATTTTTCTTTTTTCTTCACCAAGTTTCACAACTCTTTTTTGCCCGGCTATTTCGTAAGATTTCTTTTTTCTTCTTTTAATGTATTTTCCGCCTGAAATTTTTCTTCCTGTTCTTGTAGCCATATTTAGAAAGAATAAATTTGATTTAAATAGGTTTCGTTGCAAAAGTAAATTCACCTAATAATTCCTTAATCTAAAAATAATTTAATTATCTAAAAGTTTAAAAATAGAACTATGCAGATTTAGTTTATGGTTAACGGAATTGAAAGACCACTTGATTTGTTGAACAATTCGAAAGGGAAAGAAGTTTTGGTGCACTTGAAAGGCGACAAGCAGTTCGTTGGGACGTTGTTGGCTTTTGACATCCACATAAACCTTGTGTTGGACAACATTAAAGAAATGCAGAACAATGAGATAAAAAGAAACCTTGGATTGACTTTTCTAAGAGGCGATACAATTATCTTTATTTCTCCAGCGTCGACTGCGTTGAAAAAATAGCGTTGCCTTTGATTTTAGAATTGGCTCAGTTATTTTGTTTAGTGGATACTTTTGGATAAGTTTTTAAGTTTTGATTTCTTTTTTATTTTAAGATGTTTGATTTAAATGTTCCTAAGATAAAAATTCCAAAAATAAAAAATCCTTCGTTGAGAAGGGCTTTGCCTAGAAAAAGAGATTTAGCAAGAGCAACAAATATATTTAATAAACCAATTAGGGAACCTGTTCCAGCAAAAATTAGGAAGGAGGTTCTTGCAAAAGCAAAAAATAAATGCCAATATCTTAATTGTTTTATTAAAGAAGAAGGAAATATAAAATTGGAAATTCATCATAAAGATTTTATTAATGATAATAATAAACTTTCAAATTTAATGGCTCTTTGTGCAAATCATCATGGAGTTATGCACAAAAAATATAAAATTATTCATAATAAAGATTTAACTGGTAGAAGAATTTCTTCAAAAGTTTTTAAAAAGAAAATTGCAGATAAAATTAAAAAACAGAGAAAACAAAATCCTTTTGGATTTAATTTAAATTTAAACGGAATTCCAGATTAAGATGAAAGAAAAAACATGGAAGAAATTATATTTTTCAGCATTTCTTTTATTATTGTTTTTAATAATATTTATTTCTTATTATAATATTCAAAAAGAAAATTCTTTGAATGCTCAAATAGAAAATTCTTACCAAGAGATGATTAATAATACAAAAAATAATATGTTTCAAGAGTATCAAATAAAGTATGGATTATCTGAAGAGGATTTTGAAGAATATTGGAAAGATTTTGAAACAAGTGAAGAATTTAGAATTTTAGAAGCTGAATATAAAGAAGAATATGGAATAAGAATAAGAAATGAATTAAGTGAGTTGGGTTTTACAAAACAATGGTTTAAAATTTTAGGATTAAATTTTTTAAAATTCGTTGTTTTTCTCATTCCTACAACAACTAAAGGATTAGTATTGACAATAGGTTTAATTTTTGGATTTTATTTTTTATTGAAATGGCTTTATTCTTTATTTATCCCCAAAAATATATTAAAGAAGAATAAGAAATAAATTTAATTCAATAATTATATAAACAATTTTTTCTTCTCCTATTTATGACCTCAGAAATTAAAATAACCTTTTTAGGAACATCTGCACAGATGCCGACTGCGAGAAGAAATCATACGGCTGTGCTTTTGACTTATGAAGGAGAAAATATCCTTGTGGATTGTGGCGAGGGAACACAGAGGCAGTTTCGTAAGGCGCGGTTGAATCCGTGCAAGGTAAACAGAATTTTGATTACACATAAGCATGGAGACCATGTTTTTGGTTTGCCTGGTTTGATTACAACTTTAAATCAGAGTGGGTATAGTAAGAAATTACATATTTATGGTCCTCGAGGGATAAAAAGATTTTTGGAAAATTTTATTGGTTTTTTTAAAATAGATTTTGAAATAAAAATTGAAGAAGTGGTCCCTAAAGGGATGACCCCCAATGCGAAAAATGGGGGCCTAAAGTTTTTTGAAGGCAAGGATTTTTATTTGGAAGCTGAAAAAATGGAACACGGGGTTCCGACAAATGCTTATAGTTTTGTAAAGAAAGGACAGAGGAGAATTGATAGAGAAAAGTTGAAAAAATCAAAACTTCCCTCTGGACCTTTGATGAAAAAGTTGAAAGAAGGAAAAGATATTGTTTATGAAGGTAAAAAATATTTGGCAAAGAATCTGACTTACAGTGAAGGAGATAGGAAAATTTCTTTTGTTCTTGACACTTTAGATAATAAAAGAATTATTCCTTTTGTTAAGGATTCTAATTTGTTGATTTGTGAGTCTAGTTTTGGAGATGATTTAAAAGAAATGGCAAAAGAACATTTACACTTAACTGCAAAGCAAGCAGGAGAAATTGCAAAGAAATCAAAATCTAAAAAGTTGATTTTGACACATATTAGTCAGAGATATGATAAAGATATTAAGAAACTTTTAACAGAAGCGAAAAAAGTTTTTAAGAATTCTTCAATTGCAGAAGATTTTGATAGTGTTATAGTTTAATAGAAAGATTTTAAATATGATTATTTCTTGGTTAGATTGTGGTCCTGTAGCTCAGCTTGGATAGAGCGACTGCCTTCTAAGCAGTAGGTCGCAGGTTCAAATCCTGTCAGGGCCATTGCGGAGATGGCACAGTGGTTACTGCAGTCGGTTGCAGCCCGACTTTTCCCGGGTTCGAATCCCGGTCTTCGCTTATGGCGTTCATAGTTAAGAAAACAATTAATGGAAAAGAATATTATTATCTTAATGAGAATAAACGTGTTGATGGAAAAGTAAAAACAAAAACTTTAGCTTATTTGGGAAAAACAAAAGTTGGTGCAAAAAAGAAAGCTAAAGAAATTTTGGCGAGTTTGTCTGAAAGGCAATCTAAAGAATTTGAAAATAAGGAAAAAGAAATAATGGAAAATAAAAAAGTAGAGAAGAAAATTAATAAATTAATTCCACAGAATATTTCAATAGAGGAACTAGCAAATTTTTGCAAAAGTAAAGGTTTTGTTTTTAGAAGTTCTGATATTTATGGAGGGTTTGCAGGGTTTTGGGATTTTGGGCCTTTGGGTGTTGAACTATTTAATAATATTAGAAGAGATTGGTGGGATTTCTTTGTCCATAAAAGAGAAAATATGTTGGGTTTAGAAGCAAGCATTATTTCTCATCCGAAGACATGGGAAGCCTCAGGACATATTACTGGTTTTAAAGATTTAGCAGTTGTTTGTAAAAATTGTAAGAAGTCAACAAAATTAGAAGTTAATGAATTTGGAAAAATTAAATGTGGTTGTGGAGGGGATTACGAAAAGACAGGAGAATTTAATCTTTTGTTTAAAACAAACGTTGGTTCATTGGATAAAAGTGATGCTTATCTTCGAGGGGAAACTGCTCAAGGAATGTTCATGGATTTTAAATTAATTCAACAATCTTCACGAATGAAATTGCCTTTTGGTATTGCACAAATAGGAAGATGTTTTAGGAATGAGATTTCTCCGAGGGATTTTTTATTTAGAAGCAGAGAATTTCATATAGGGGAGTTTGAATTTTTTATTCATCCAGAAGAAATGAAATGTAATTTGCTTGAAGAAAAACATTTGAAATTAAAATTAAGGTTGCTTGATGCAGAAACTCAAGAGAATGGGAAGTTCATTTTAAAAGAAACCACAATTGGTAAGATGCTTAATGAAAAAAGATTTGAAGAGTGGCATGCTTATTGGTTAGCAGAGCAGATTTTATGGTTTAAGGAATTAGGATTAGACGAAATTAAAATTAGAGAACATATTGATTCAGAGAGGGCGTTTTATTCTTCTGCAACATTTGATATTGATTATGAATATCCTTTTGGTTCTAATGAAGTTGCAGGAAATGCAAACCGAGGACAGTATGATTTAACACAGCATGAGAAAGAGAGTAATAAAAAAATGGAAATGTTTGACGATAAATCAAAAATGAATGTTAAACCAAAAGTTATTGAGCCTACTTTTGGTATGGAAAGAGTTTTTTTAGCGATCTTAACAAAAGCATATACTTACGACGAGGAAAGAGGGAATATTGTTTTGAGGATTCCGGCAAATCTTGCCCCAATTAAAGTGGCAATTTTTCCTATTGTTAAACAAAAAGAGTTTGAAAAAATTTCTAAAGATATTTTTGAAAATCTTGGAAGAGAATGGAATGTTTCTTATGACAAGTCTGGAAGTATTGGAAGAAGATATGCCCGCAATGATGAAATTGGAACTCCTTTTTGTATAACTATCGACGGAGATTCTGTAAAAAATAAAGATGTGACTGTTAGAGATAGAGATACAACAAAACAAATTAGAGTTAAAGTTTCTGAACTGAAAGATGTTTTGAGAAAATTAATTAATGGAGAAATTGAATTCAAAAATGCAGGAAAATTAGTCAAGTAATTTTTATCGTCGGTAAAAATTTAATGATAAAAAATTTTTTAATAAAATTTTTTTAACTACAAAAGTTTTTTAAACAATGAATTCTTAATCTTAATAATTAAATTGAGGTGATGTGATATGGCAAAAGCTAAAACACCAAAACAACTTTCGAAAAAAATTGGAACTCTTCGTAAGACAATGAAAAAGTTGAAGATAACTGAGAAGAAAGTTAAGAAAAAAGAAGTAGTAGTGAAGAGGAAAATAAAGAAAAAAGTAGTTGCAAAGAAAAAAGCTGTGAAAAGAGTTGCAAAGAAAGTAGCTAAGAAAAAAGCTGTTAAAAAGAAAGTTGTTAAGAAAAAGGTTGTAAGAAAAAAACCTGCTAAGAAAAAAAGAAGATAAATAAATATATTTTTATTTTTTTAAATATCTTTTTAAACTGAAAGTTTCTTAATTCATTTATGGGTGAATGTATTTTTTGTAAAATTGTAAAAGGAGAAATTCCTTGCGATATAATTTATGAAAATGATAATTTTTTTTCTATTTCAGATGTTAATCCAATTGTTGAAGGGCATAGTTTAATTATTTCAAAAAAACATTTTGAAACTACTTTGGATTTACCAGATAGTTTGGGCGCTGAATTATTAGATTGTATTAAAAAAACTTCTTTAATTTTGATGAAAAAATATAATGTAGAAGGGTTTAATGTTTTGAATAATAGTTTTGAGGTTGCTGGGCAAATTGTTAAGCATGTGCATTTTCATATTTTTCCAAGAAAAAAGAACGACGGGGAATTTAAGTTTATTAAAAAATAATATGGCTCTGGACCCAAATTATAAATTTGGTCTCAGAATCCTAAAACTTTCTAAAGTTTTTTATGGCTCTGGGGAGTGCTGACCTCCCGACCTCGGCCTTTCTCAAATTTGTTATTTGAGGAAATGAAAATCCTCAGATTTGCTTTCATGAGAGCCGCGCTCTACCGCTGAGCTACAGAGCCAATTTTAAAAGAAAACTACAATTTAAAAGTTTTGAGGTAAAGATTATAAATGGCTTTTTCTTAAAAAAATTATGGAAGAGATAATTTATGCACTGCCACAAAGCATCACTAAAATTATTGCTGCATTTGGAGGGGTTATTTTTCTTTATCTTGTTTTCCAAATAATTTTGGTTGTTTTTAATAAGAGGAGACAAAAGATTTTAGAATTGATTAGAAAAGATTTGAATAGGATAGAGAAAAAAATTGATTCTTTAAGTGGAATGGGTTATGAGAAAAAAAATAAATCAAAAAAATAATTATTGGTTTTGTTTTTCTTGTTTTTTTGTTCTTGCTAAAAACCCTGCTATTTGATTTCTTAATTTTTTACTAGGCATTGTATTTTTAAGAATTTTTTTATTTTTATCAAAACTTTCAGTAAATTCAACACCTTTTTTTAAAAAAGTGTTAGCAGACCTTCTTACTAATTTTGATTTTATTTTTCCCATCTAAAACAACCGAATTTTTAGTTTTTAAAAGTTTTTATTCTATTTTTTCTATTCCAGATAAATTTTTTATAGCTCTGATTAAATTATCTATTTTTTTTAGAGGTTCTCCCAAACTTAAGATAATATATTTTAAATTAAATTCTACGGCTTTCTTGTGGGCTTTAAGTATGTCTGCTTCGCTTATTCTTTTTTTATTGTATGCAACAAGAAGTTTTTCTTCTCCTTTAATTTTTACACGTAGAACCAAGTCATTCTTATTGAAGTTTTCAATATCTAAAATTTCAATTGATTGTTTAAATAGGAATTCTTTAACTTTATTGAAGAATTTATCATTATTTTTTTTTGTTGTAGTTCTTTTTTTAGGAGAAGTTTTTGTTGTTTTTTGTTTGTCGAATATATTTAACTCTTGTTTATCTGAAGTTTTTTCTTTTGATTTTTCTCCTTCTGGCTTTTTTTTGTCTTCTTGTTGTGTTATTTTTTCAATAGGTTTAATTTTTGGAGGTTCAAATTCATTTTCTTGAATTGTGAAATATCTCCAGAAAATTTCTTCATCTTTTTTAAAAGCTACTGCAAAATCTCTGATTTCTCTTAAGGCAATTCTAATTGCTGGAACTTGCTCTTCGTCTTTTAAAAATTTCTTTCTTTTTAATAATTCAAATGCTTCTTTTTCTTTGCTTTTGAGATGTTGTGAAAATCTTTCGAGCATTGGTTCTTGCCCTTGCATGAGATAAATTGGAGAACTTCCAACTTTCATAAAACTTAGTTTTATTTTTTTTTCAGAAAGTAATTCAGATAAGAATGCTGATGCAAAGAGCATGCTTAATCCGGTTTCACTTGCGATATGAACTGGCAAGCTGGGCCCTCTTCTCTTGAAGGCAAGCATAATTTTTTCTTTTATATTTGAAGTATCTTGAGTTGGCATTTTAGAAATAAAGAGGAAGAGGTTATAAATATTATGGGTTAGGGCCTTAACCATTTGACTTCATAATAAGTTATGTCTCCTTCTTCGTCGACAATTGCTAGAAGTAGGTTTTTTTTCGTTGAATGTGCAACTCTATTTTTTGCAGAAAATTCAGGCCAAGTTAGTCTTTTTGATTCATGGTCTGCAAAGACAATCCATTTTGCGTGTTTTTCTCCAGGTTTTTGTCCTTTATCATAAATTCTAAAATCTGCTCCAAACTTTAAGGCAGTTTTTACGATGTATCCTTTTTCTCTTAGGTCTTTGAAAACAGGATATTTTATCTGAATTTTTTTATCAATTCTTTTGAATTTATTCATTAATTCTTTTTCTGATATTTTTTTGTTTCCTGAAAATATTTCTATTTTCTTTTTTTCCATAAGGAACAAAGTTTCTGGAAGAGAATATTGGATTTTTCCCCTGACTATTTTACCAAAGCAACTTTTTTTATGAAGTGCATGGGCTTCAGAAGCATTGCTAGAGATTATTTCTTTTGTGACGTGTGCTTGGATTTTATTCATAAATAATTTAATTAGGGAGAATATTTAAAAGTATTGAATAGGTGTTTATTTTATGAATTATGATTTTAAAAAACTTGAAAAGAAATGGCAGAAGAAGTGGGAACAGGAGAAAATTTTTGAGGTGGATATTTCTAAGAAGTTTGTCCCAAAGAGGCCAAAGTTTTATTTGATGGAAATGTTTCCTTACCCGTCTGCTTTGGGGTTGCATTTGGGTCATGCATTAAATTATACCATTGGAGATATTCTTGCGCGTTTTAAGAGAATGAATGGGTTTAATGTTTTGTATCCAATGGGTTTTGATTCTCTTGGATTGCCAGCTGAAAATGCAGCAATAAAAGTAGGCAAACACCCAAAACCATATACTGCACAGGCGATTAAGAATTATATTAAACAGATGAAGGATTTAGGGTTAAGTTATGATTGGAGCAAGTTGGTAAATTCAATGGAGCCAGAATATTATAAATGGAACCAGTTATTTTTCTTGAAATTTTTAGAGAAAGGGTTGGCTTATAGAAAGAAATCCGCTGTTAATTGGTGTCCTAAATGTAATACTGTTTTGGCTAATGAGCAGGTTGTTAATGGTTGTTGCTGGAGGCACGAGGAGACAGAGGTTGAGATTAAACATTTGGAGCAATGGTTTTTGAAGATTACAAATTATGCTGACGAACTTTTGGATTGTATTGATGATTTGCAGTGGCCCCAGAAAATTAAAACAATGCAGAAAAATTGGATTGGTAAGAGTTATGGAACTGAGATTGATTTTGAGATTGAATCTACTAAAAAAAATATTTCAAATGTTATTATTGTTCATGGTTCTCCTAATCAAGATGGGACAAAAGAGAAAGATTATATTCCTGATAGTGAAAAAGCTTGGATTGGTTGGACTAAAAAGGAATTAGAAAAGAAAAAAATTAATTGTACTGGTCCTCAAATGCCTACGCCTTGGGATCCAAAATATTCTGAATGGAAAAAAGAATTTGAAAAAATAAAGATTGATGAAAATTCTGTTTTGGTTGGAACCTCTGCAGGAGGAGGATTTTTAGTTCGTTGGTTGGGGGAAACAAAAACTAAGATTAAAAAGTTAATTTTAGTATCTCCAGGAAAGGTTGGAAAATCAGATAGATTGGAAAAGTTTTATGGAGATAAAGCTTATAATATTAAGAATTTGGTAAGAGAAAAAATTGTTATTTATACTTCTGAAGATGATCACGATTATCATATTGAAGGTGCAAAAGAATATGCAAAAGAATTTGATGGGAAGTTTGTTCAATTTGGGAAAGGTTACGGACATTTTACTTCACAAACATTGGTTGGAAAAGATTTTCCGGAAATTCTTGAAGAGATTATTTCAAAGAAAAAATTTCCTGTCTTCACGACGCGACCAGACACAATTTATGGTGTGACTTTTATGGTAATTTCTGCACAACATGAAAAGTTAATGGAGTTAGTTACTAATGAAAAGAAAAAAGAAGTGGATAAATTTTTAAAGAAAATAAAAAGTGTTTCTGAGAAGGATATTAGTGATTTGGAAAAGGAAGGAGTTTTTACAGGAAGTTATGCGATTAATCCTATGACAAAAGAAAAGGTGCCAGTTTATGCAGGGAATTTTGTCGTCGCTGATTATGGTTCTGGAATGGTGATGGCTGTTCCTGCGCACGACCAAAGAGATTATGATTTTGCTAAAAAATATGAGTTAGAAATTATAGAAGTTGTCAAAGGAGGAGATGTAAAAAAACAATTTTATGTTGGTACAGGGGAATTGGTTAACTCAGAAAAATTTAATGGTTTGGAAAATGAAAAAGCAAAGGAAGAAATCACAAAATTTTTACAAAAGAAAAAATTAGGGCGGAAAAAAATTCAGTTTAAAATGCGTGATTGGTTGATTTCTCGTCAGAGATATTGGGGCACGCCGATTCCAATTGTTTATTGTGATAAGTGTGGGATTGTTCCTGTTGATGAAAAAGATTTGCCGATTAAACTACCTGAAAAAGTTAAGTTTGGAAAAGGTAACCCTCTTGCGACAAATGAAAAGTTTGTGAATGTGAACTGTCCAAAATGTAAAGGGAAAGCGAGAAGAGAAACAGACACAATGGACACGTTTGTTGATTCGTCTTGGTATTTTATGAGATATCCTGATAATAAAAATTCTAAAGAACCTTTTGACAAAAAGATTGAGGAAGATTGGTTGCCTGTTGATCAGTATATTGGGGGAATTGAACACGCGACAATGCATTTACTTTATGCGAGATTTTGGACAAAGGCTCTTCGAGATTTGGGTTATGTTAATTATGGCGAGCCTTTTACAAAGTTGTTTAATCAAGGAATGTTGCATGGAGAGGATGGGGAGAAAATGTCAAAGTCAAAAGGGAATGTTATTTTACCAGAAGTTGTTTCTGAAAAATATGGGATTGATACTGCGAGATTTTTCTTAATGTCGCTTGCTGCCCCAGATAAACCAAGAGATTGGAGCGACAAAGGTGTTCAAGGAAGTTTAAAATTTATTAATAAAGTAATGAATTATTTTGAGAATGTTAAAGTTGGAAAATCTGATTCTAAGATTGAGAGTAAGTTAAATAAAGCAATTAAAGAAATTACAAATCAGATTGAGAATTTTAAATATAATTTGGCTGTGATTAAAATTAGGGATTTGTTTAATTCTTTGGGAGAAAAAGAAAGTAAAGATGTTTTGGAGAAGAGTTTGAAATTGTTGCACCCTTTTTGCCCACATATTACTGAGGAGCTTTGGGAAAAATTAGGGAATAAAAAATTTATTAGTTTAGAGAAATGGCCTGTTGCTGACGAGAAAAAGATCGATGAGAAGTTTGAGAAGCAGGAAGAGGCTGTTGATAAATTAAAATCAGATATAGAACATATTAAGAAATTAATTGGAAAGAAAGATGCGAAAGTTTATGTTTATGTTTTGCCGAATGAGTTGGAACCTTACAAAGATGTTGAAGGAATTAATTTGTTTGCAGTTAATGACAAGAAAAAATATGACCCTGAAAATAAATCTAAAAAAGTAAAACCAGGAAGGCCTGGAATTTATTTAGAATCTGTAGGGACGTAGGTTAATGTTTAATTTTTTAGATAACTTTTTATAATTCTATTTCTCTTTTATTTTATGAAAAAGAGTAAAAGAAAATTTATAGAAAAATTAAATTTTGATAAAAATAAGTTTATTATTACTAAAAGAGATATTTTTATTTTAGTTTCTTTTATTTTTATCTTGTTTTTAATCGCAGTAGGGATTTGTTTTTTTAGCGATAAAGGAAATAATTCTGAAAAAATTCTTGTTTGTGGAGATAGGACTTTTTATGAATCATGTTCTTTAACAAATCCTTATTTTTGTTCAAATGGAATTCTTTTAGAAAAAGCATCTATTTGTGGTTGTTCAAATGGTTTAAAAAAAGAAGGAGATGTGTGCGTTTCTAATTATCAGAATTCTTCAAAAGAGATAACTTTAAAATATATTTTGAGAGGAGAAGAAAAAGAGATAAGTTATACTGTTTATGAGGGATTAGTTGATTATCTTTTTAATCTTCCTAAGGGTATTAATTATAATCTTGGTGAAAAAGCATTTAGATCTGATTTTAAACTTAAGAATATTGATGAAAAAGAACAAAGAGAATTGTTGTTGCCTTTGGTTATGAAAATACAAAATCTTACTTTGGTTAAAGAGGACCAGATGAGGATTGCGGTAAGTTTGGTTCAAAATATTCCTTACGCGGAATCTGAAAAAACCTTTATTATTAGGAACACTTTATTTAATTATTCACGGTATCCTTATGAAGTTCTTTATGATGGAGCAGGAATTTGCGGGGAAAAATCTGAGTTGTTGGCTTTTTTATTGAGGGAGATTGGATATGAGGTTGTTTTCTTTTATCATGCTTCTGAAAATCATGAATCTCTTGGGATAAAATGTCCAGTAAAGAATAGTTTAAGTGATACAGGATATTGCTTCATTGAAACAACTGGTCCTTCGATAATTACTGATGATTCTATAGAATATGTTGGAGGAATAAAATTATTTTCTAACCCAAAAATTTCTTTGATTTCTAAGGGGGTTTCGTTAGGAGAAAATTTATATGAATATAGAGATGCAAATAGTATGGGGGGTATAAGAAATGGAGGTATTGTTCTTTTCCCGTCGGCTAAATTTAATAAACTTAAAGAAAAATATGGTTTAGTTGAAGAGTATAATTTGAGATAGGATTTTATTCTAGCACAGCCTTTATTCTTCTAACACCAGAAGAACTACTTTCTTCTTTTTTAATTTTAAAGTGTCCGAGTTCGCAGGTGTTTTTGACATGTGGACCAGAGCAAATTTCTTTGGAGCAATCTTTGATGGTGTAGACAGAAATAATTTCTCCATATTTAGCATTGAACACCCCTGTTGCTCCTTTTTTCTTTGCTTGCTCTGGAGCCATTTCTTCTCGAATAACTTCACAGCCTTTTTGTATTTGTGCATTAACTAAATCTTCAACTTTTTTTATTTCTTCTTTTGTAAGTTTTCTTGGAAAAGAAAAATCAAATCTCAGTCTTTCAGAAGTTATGTTCGAACCTCTTTGTATTAAATTCTCCTCTTTGAGAACGGTTTTTAATGCGGCTAAAAGTAAATGCGTTGCAGTGTGAAGTTTAGTAGTTGCTTCTGAATCATCTGCTAAACCTGATTTGAATCTTCCTGCTGAAGCAGTTCGTGAAAGGGTTTGGTGTTTTTCAAATTCTTTTTGAAAGGCTTTTTCATCAACGTCAGTTCCGGTCTCAATAGCAACATCTCTAATCATTTCAATTGGAAATCCATATGATTGGTAAAGTAAAAAAGCTTCTTTTCCTGAAATTTTCTTATGAATACTTCTTTCCCAAGACATTTTTTTAATTTCTTTTAAGCCTTTTTCTAAAGTTAAAATAAATTTTTCTTCTTCTTGTTTTAATTCTTGTAAAATATGTTTTTTGTTTTCTTTAAGTTCTAAATAGTCGTCATAGATTTTGAAAATTGGTTCTGCAACTTTTGATGTAAAATTTTCTATGCCTAATCCTTTTCCATATCTAATTGCTCTTCTTATTAATCTTCTTAAAACATATCCTTGTTCTGTGTTTCCAGGAACAATTCCGTCGGCAATTATAAAAACAGATGCTTTAATGTGGTCCGCGATTATTCTCATCGCTTTTTCATTTCCTTTGTATTTTTTTCCAGAGATTTTTTCGATTTTTTTAATAATTGGTTGCCAAAGTTCTGTTAAATAGTTGTCATCAAAATTATTCAAGGCAGCAAGGGTTCTTTCAGTGCCTCCCCCAAAGTCAATGTTTTTTTGTTTTGCTAAATTATAATTTCCTTTTTCGTCTTTGTTATATTGCATTAGAACATTATTTCCAATTTCTACCCAATTTTCATTATTAGGATTATAAATTTTTGGGGCGGGAATATTATTTGGTGCCCAATAAAACATTTCTGTATCTGGTCCACATGGTCCTGGTCCAGTTATTTCCCACCAATTATCAGGAAGATAAGCAATTCTTTTTTTAGAGATTCCAATTGATTTCCAAATTTTTGCTGATTCATTATCTTTTGGAGCATTTTTATTTCCCGCAAAACAAGTAACAGCATATCTTTCAAGAGGAATTTTTAAAATTTTTGTATGGAATTCAAAGGTCATTTTTATTGCCTCTTTTTTCCAATAATCTCCTAAACTCCAATTTCCTAGCATTTCAAAAAAGGTGTGATGAGTTGTGTTTCCAACTTCTTCTATATCTCCTGTTCTGATACATTTTTGGACATTCATTAATCTTTTTCCTAATGGATGTTTTTGTCCTAATAAATAAGGAACTAGAGGATGCATTCCCGCGGAAATAAATAATGTTGTTGGGTCATTTTCTGGAATTAGGCTTGAGTTAGGAATTTCTTTGTGTCCTTTTGATTTGAAAAAATCTAAATACTTTTTTATTAATTGTTTACGTGTTATCATTAATTTAAATAAGAAAAAGAGTTTTAAAAATTATTTGTTCCTAAAGAATCAAGTTTTTCTTGAATTTTCTTGAGCTGTTGTTCTATGTTATCATCACGAGGTTTTTCTTTGGGAATTTTTTCTTCAATTTCATGTTCTTGTAATATTTTAGGTATTTTTAATTCTGGAAGATTTTTTTGAAAACGCCTTATTTCTGTAATCAATGTTTTTATTTTTCGATGTAACTTAATTTTTAATTGTAGTTCTTCTGTTCGAAATTTATTATATGTTTTTATTGTTTGGATGGTTTTTAATAAATCCATTTCCAATGAAAGAATATCTTTTTTAGATTGAATTGAGTCCTCGTATTTTAATTTAACATAAATTAATTTTTCATTTGTCATTCTATTTTAGAAAAAATGTTTTTGTCTACTTTTTCAATTTGTTGTTTTATTGTATCTATTTCTTCTTCCCATGATTTTAATTCTTTTTCTTCGTTTTCTTTTATATGTTTAATATTTCTAAGCATACTTTCTATTTCTGAAATTTTTTCTTTAGTTTTGTCAAAGATTTTTAAGCTTTCTTCAAATTTATCTATTCTTATGAAAACAGGTTCAATTTTTTTTGTTGAAGATACAATATTCTCTGAAATTTCCTCACGCCTTTTTTCAAAGGGAATTCCTTTAATTTTTTCAAGATTAGAAAATTCTGGAATCAGATTTTTTTTAAGAGGTCTTTGCATCATTTGGATGTCTTCATTTTCAAAATCATCTGCTTCAAAAACCTCTTCACCTTCTTTTTTCCCAGCGATTGCTTCTTTAATTGTGTTCTGAGAAAATTTTTCCCCTAAGGGATTTGTGGGAAAGGTAGGTAATTGATGTATTTTAGAATCATCTAAATAGTTCTCCTCTATTTTTGGCAACTCTGGAAGTTTTGGAAGCTCAAGCAACGAAGGAACTTCTTTCTCCTTTTTTTTATTAAACCACCCCATTTTATATTAGTTAGATATATACTTTTCAATATATATTATACATTATATAAAACAGAATAATAGTTTAAAAACTTTTGTGAAAATTCTTTTATAATATAACAAATCTAATTAGTATCAGGGCTTTTTCAACGTTTGTAAAATTGCAATTTATATTCTCTATAATTTTCTCTAATATTTTTGCATACCAAAACCGAAAAGTATTTATGTGAATTAATTCTCATATTTTAATGTTAAAAAAATTTCTGAAGGAAGTTATTACTATTGTCGTCGGAAAACAAGCAGAAGGCATTGTGGATTTGCTTATTAGTGAAAAATATGTCAATGAATTTTTGATTGCAAAAAAGATGGAACTTACAATTAATCAAATAAGAAATATCCTTTATAAAATTTCAGATCATGGTTTGGTATCTTCTACAAGAAAGAAAGATAAGAAAAAAGGATGGTATACTTATTCTTGGAAAATTGAAATTTTTAAATCTTTGTTGTTCTTGCGAAAGAATATGATTAAAAAAAAGAGTCAGATAGATAATCAGATTAATAGTAGGGAGACTAGACAGTTTTATGTTTGTGAAAGATGCAATATAGAGGTTAACGAGGAGAATGCGATGTTTTATAATTTTACTTGTAATGAGTGCGGAGATATTTTTGTTCTAAAAAATAATGAAAAATTTTTGAGAGACCTTAGAAGAAATTTATCTAAATTAAATAGGGAATTAGGTTTTGTTGATGAAGAACTTGAAAAGCAAAAAGTTAAGATAGACAAAAAGAAGATGAATGAATTTAATAAACAAGAAAAGATTAAATTAGAGACGAAGAAAAGAGCAGCAGCAATTAGAAAGATTGAGAGGGATAAATTGCCTAAAAAAATAAAAGTTAAAAAAGTAGTCAAGAAAAAAGTAGTTGTAAAGAAAGCAGTGAAAAAAAAAGCCGTTAAGAAAAAGGCTGTTAAAAAGAAGGAGAAAAAGTAATGGGGGTTTATCAGATTTATCCTAAGAAAAGGAAAAGTTTTTTGCCGAAATTAAGTGTGACTGTTAGTTTGATTTTAATTAATGTTGTTTTATTTTTGATTGTATTTCCTTTATGGGTTTCTGGTGCTATTAATGAAAATTTGTTTGCAATAAAACCTTCAAACATTCTTCAAGGAAAATATTTATGGACTTTTTTAACGAGCATGTTTATGCACGGTGGTTTTTTTCATATTTTTGCAAATATGTTTTCTTTGATGTTTATTGGTTCTTTAGTTGAGAGAATTTTGGGGGCAAAAAGGTATCTTTATTTTTATTTAGCAGCAGGATTATTTGCAGGGGTATTTTTTGTTTTATCTTCTCTGATTTTTAAGGCTGATTTTAATTTGTTTGCTGTTGGTGCTTCAGGTGCTTTGTTTGGACTGATTGGGCTTTTGGTTCTTTTAACACCAAATCTTCCTGTTTATGTTATGTTTATTCCTATTGGGATAAAAATGAAGTATGCTGCACCCGGAATTTTAGTTGTTTTATGGTTTATTTCAATTGCAGGGGATGTTCCGATAGGAAATACGGCTCATTTTGGGGGGCTGGTATGTGGTTTGATTTATGGAATTTATTTAAAGAGCAAATATAAAAATAAAACTAGCTGGTTGAATAAACATTTCAGTTAATATGAAAAAAAATAAATTTAATTTGAAAAGAGAATATAAAGATAGTTTGAGTTATATTAAGGAGTCAAAAAATTTTATTTATTTTATTATTGGGATTTTTTTTGTATTCGCCTTGATTGGTTTTTTTGTCCCGGCATCTGAAGATCTTACAAAGATAATTTTGGAATTTATTGAGAAACTTTTAGAGCAGACTAAAGATATGTCTCAAGGAGAATTGATTAAATTTATTTTTGCGAATAATTTGCAGAGTAGTTTTTTTGGGTTGGTCTTAGGGGTTGTTTTAGGAATTTTCCCTGTACTAGCGGCTATTACTAATGGTTATCTTTTGGGTTTTGTTGGAGCAATGAGTGCTGAAGCAGAAGGATTTTTTTCCTTATGTAGAATTCTTCCTCATGGTATTTTTGAACTACCTGCGATTTTTATTTCTCTTGGGTTGGGGTTGAAGCTTGGAAGTTTTATTTTTCAAAAAGAGAAAAGAAAATTATTCAGAAAATATTTTTGGAATTCCTTAAGAGTTTTCTTATTTGTTATTTTACCTCTTTTGGTTATTGCAGCGATTATTGAGGGGTTATTGATATCTATTGGATAATCAACAAATATATAAATAAAAAAAATCTTTTATGAATATGAAAAAGGGACAGATTAAATTATCTTTTGGTATGATGTTTTCTATTATTTTGATAATTTTTTTTATTGCATTTGCTTTTTTTGCAATTCAGAAATTTCTTGGTTTGGGAAATACAATTAGTATTGGGAAGTTTGTAGAGGATTTTCAATTGAATGTTGATAAATTATGGGAAGGAGTTAAGGGTTCACAAGAATCAGAATATTTTTTGCCAAAAAAAATTAAGTTGGTTTGCTTTGTGAATCTTTTAGAGCCAGAGAAAGGAACGTATCAAAATCAAGATTATTATGAGGTATTTGATAAATATTCTCCGGATAATAATTTGTTTTTTTATCCAATGGATGTGGGATTAAATGGGATTGAGATAAAGCACATTAGTATTGAAGAAGATAATCCTACTTGTTTTGAAGTTAAAAATGGAAAAGTTAAAATAGGAATTGAAAAAGATTTTGGTGAAGCATTAGTTTCTGTAACTGATTTTAGTTGATTAAAATTAATCTTTTAAGTCACTAATTCCCAATACAATCAAAAGAAATCCAATCATTAATAAGAACCAGACTAATCCTCCTTTGAAAAATTCCCATGTGGCGTGTTTGAAATTCCAGAATGTTCCAAACCAGTCACCTGAAAACCATGCAAGGAATATTACTGCGTTTACTAATACCAATCCAATTAAAAGTTCAAACCATTTATTCATTGTAATATTTCTTGGTAATTTTCGTTTAAAAAGATTTTGATGGTAGAATATATCTTTTAGAAAGTCTTAAAAGTAGAAGTATTTTTTAAAAAACATGAATATTCAAAGGTTTAATGAGAGTTTGGCAATACCAATTTTATAATTATTTGTAATTCTATTTTAAAATGAAAAACGTTAAAGATTTTTTTTGGAAACCTGAAATGACTGTTAATGAATGTGTTGATAGTTTTGACTCTTTAGGATATCAAGCAGTGGAATTAAATGAGGCGGCAAAAGTTGTTATGAAAATGAAGCGCGATGGTGCTAAGATTTTTTTGACTTTTACTTCTAATATGGCTACTTCTGGTTTAAGAGGATTTTTTTCACAACTTATTAGATTGAAAATGGTAGATGTTATATCCACTACTTCTGGAAGTATTGAAGAAGATATTATGAAATCTTTGGGGGAGGATTTTCAAGTTTCTAATTTTAATATGGATGATGTTCATTTGCATGAAAAAGGGGAAAATAGGATTGGGAATTTGATTATTAGAAATGAATCTTATATGAAATTTGAAGATAAGATGAATGAATTTTTGATGAAGATTTATGAAAAAAAGAAATCCTGTGGGGATGGCCCTAACGGGTTTAGAATTTCTGCGTCTGAACTTTTGAAAGAAATTGGATTTATGTTAGAAGATGAAAATTCAATTCTTTATCAGGCTGCTAAAAATAAGGTAACTATTTTTTGTCCAGGGATTGCAGATAGTGCTTTTGGTTTTCATTTATTTATGTTTCAGCAAAAATATCCTGATTTTGTTGTTGATACAATCGAAGATATGAAAAAAGCAACGGTTGAAGTTGGATTTGATGATAAGAAAGGTTTGATTGCATTAGGTGGAAGCATAAGTAAACATTATGCTATTTTCTCTGCTTTACTTAGTGGGGGTTTTGACTATGCTGTTTATATGACAACTTCTTATTCTACTTCGGGAAGCTTTTCAGGGGCAACAACTCAAGAAGCGAAGTCTTGGGGAAAATTAAAAGATGATGCTCAGGCAGCGACGGTTATCGGGGATGTAACTATTAATTTTCCAATTATGATGTGTAGTGTTTTAGATAAATTGGAAAAAGAAGGACTTATAAAAAATGAGTGAAGCAAGATTTGTTCTTTCTAAGAAAAAACTTTTAGAACAATTTAAACTCTTAGAAGATTTAGGGTTAAAAATATCTTATAGTTATAAAACAAATAAGGAAGTTGGGAATGTTCTGCAGGAAATTTCTGATTGTGATTTTTCAATTCATTCCAGAGAAGAGATTTTTTTAATTAAAGATAAAAATAAAATTTGGTTTTTTTTACAAGCTGAAAATACAGAGGATCTTTTAGATATTTTAAACAATGGAATAAAGAATTTAGTTGTAGATAATGAAATTGATTTGCAAACACTCCTTGAAGTTTTAGAAAAGAATAGTATGAAAGTGAATCTTAGTTTGAGGATGAAGTTTCAGGAACATCGGATTGGTAGTGGAAAATATTTTGTTTATGGGTTGTCTGCGATAAAAGTTAATAAGATTATTTCTAAAATAAAAGAGAATCTTCATATTGATAAATTAGGAATTCATATTCATCGGAAGTCGCAGAATACAAGTGAGTGGGAGATTAAACAAGAACTTGAAGATTCTTTAGAACTTGAAAATTTGAAAAGAATAAATATTGTTAATTTTGGAGGGGGGCTTCCGACAATTTATAGAGGTTATACAAGCAAAGTTCTTCCTTATATTTTTAATAAAATAAAAGAAGCTGTTGATTGGCTGAAACAATTTGATATTGAATCTTGTATTGAACCTGGAAGGTTTTTGGCATCCCCGCCGATAAAATTAGAGACAGAGATTATTCAGATACAGGAAAATAATCTTATTGTTAATACTACAATCTACAATTGCGCTTTAGATACTATTTTGACAGGAACAAAAATGTTAGTAGAAGGAGAATTAGATGGGGATGGAAAATTTTATTTGATTAAAGGGAACTCCCCGACAAGAGATGATATTTTTAGATATAAAGTTAAATTAATAAATCCTAAGGTTGGAGATAAAATTGTTTTTTTAAATGCTGGGGCTTATAATTATACAACTGATTTTTTTGGATATAAAAAATTGAAAACTGAAATTGTGGAAGATTTTTAAATCAGATTTTCTTTTAATTAAAATGATAACAAAAAAACAAATTTTAGAAATTCGAGAACATTTGGAAAAAGCGCAGAATCCTATTTTCTTTTTTGATAATGATGGAGACGGGCTTTGTTCGTTTCTTTTATTGCAGAGGTACATTGGGAGAGGAAAAGGGGTTGCAATGAAAACTTCAGACGCTGGAAATTATTTTAAAAAGGTTCAAGAGTTAAATGCAGATTATATTTTTATCTTAGATAAGCCTGTTGTTTCTGAGAAGTTTTTTGAGGAGGTTCGGCAAGTTAATCTTCCTGTCGTTTGGATAGACCACCATGAAAATAATAATATTCCTGATTTTGTTAATTATTATAATCCTTTGTTGAATAAAGGGAAAACAAATGAACCTGTGACAGAACTTTGTTATCGGATTGCAGATAAGAAAGATGATTTGTGGATTGCGATTGTTGGTTGTATTTCTGATGGGACTCTTCCTGATTTTTATCTTGAATTCAAAAAAAAATATCCTGATCTTGTGATTAATTCAGAAAGTGCAATGGAACTTTATTTTAAATCTCCGATAGGAAAGATTGCTAAAATATTTAATGCTGCTTTGAAAGATAGGACAACTAATGTTGTGAATATGTTGAAATTTCTTATGAATGTTAAGACACCTTATGAAGTTTTGGAAGAGGGCAGTCAGAATTATGCAATGCACAAAAGGTTTAATGAGATAAGTGAAAAGATTGAGAGATTATTGAATAAAGTAGAAAGGAATGATAATAAGGTTTTATTTTTTCAGTATGGCGGGGAGTTAAGTATGAGTGCTGATTTGGCTAATGAATTCAAATATAATTTTCCTGAAAAGATTATTGTTGTTGCTTATGTTAAAGATACGAAAGTTAATATTTCTCTTAGAGGGAATAATGTTAGAGAAGTTGCTTTGGAAGCGATTAAGGATTTGGAAGGAGCGACGGGTGGAGGGCATAAGAATGCTGTTGGCATTAGAGTAAGATTTGAGGACTTGGAGAAGTTTAAAGAGATATTTTCTGAGTTGGTTGAGAAGAGAGATAATTAAGGTTGAAGTTATTATAATTTTTCTACCGAAAATATTATAAACAAGTTTTCCCTGTTAAAATTATGAATGTGAGACTAATTACCTGTTGGAAGAATTCGTTTGGTTTAGTCTACACAACAATTAAACCGGCCTCAATTTAATTCAGTTTTTTTGGACTTGAATTGGATTGAGAATACTTCTTAACTAATTTAGGTCTTAAAGAATTCTGGATTTTTAATAAAATGAAAGGTGTTGAAATGGAAAAAAAAATCGTAGAAAAAGAATTGAGTTTGTTAATGGAAATGACATTGAGATTAGAAGACGAGCTTAATTTTATGATTAAAGAAGAGTAATTTAGTTTAGAAAAAGCTTTTTCTTATTTGTTAATATGCTTTAGCAATATAGACAATATGTTTTGCTGGTTTTTTACAAACAATACATTTTCCTGAAGCCTTAGATTTTTCGTCAAGTTTTGTCCCTCTTATTTCTGCGCCAGTTTCTTTTTCGATTTTTTCTGCACAAGAAATTCCTTCTTTATCAACTGAACAAAAATTACACTTAACAATTAAACCTTGTTTTAGTGTTTTTTTTATTTCGTTAATATTTTTGACTTCTTTTATTTTTTCTTTGAAAATTTTATCTGCTTCTTTTATTAGGTTTTTTGTAAATTCATTTGAAATTTTTTCAATTATTTTTATTAAATCTTTTTCTGGAATAACTTCTTTTTTATTTAAATCTCTTCTAAAAATTGTAATTTTGTTTTGTTTAATATCTTTTAATCCTAAATCTATTCTTATTGGAACTCCTTTCATTTCCCAATAATTGAATTTTTCTCCTGGCCTTTTTTCTGAATTATCAATTTCAACTGATGCGAATTTTTGGATTTTGTCTTTTAATGCTTGTGTTTTTTTTGTAACTTGTGTGTCATCTGAGATGGGAATAATCATTACTTGGATTGGTGCTATTTCCCAAGGAAACTTTAATCCTTTATCATCTCCATGGGTAATAATAACGCTTGCAAAAATTCTTGAGACTGCTGGACCATAACATGTTAGATAAGCATATTTTTCTTTTTCATTTTTATCTTTAAATTTGATGTTGAATGCTTTTGAGAATTTTTGAGAGATCATGTGTGTTGAAGGTTGTTGGATAACTTTTCCGTCAGGGTTTAAAGCATCTGCTGCAAATGTCCTTGAAGCACCTGGAAATTTATCCCATGAAGGCCTCTCAAAAAATATAAAGGGAATACCAAAAATATCATGTAGAACTTCTTTTGTTGTTTTCATATCTTCTTTAACTTGATTAAAAGCATCTTCTTCTGTTTCATGTGCACAATGAGATTCTATCCAATGGAATTCTCTGCTTCTTAAAAAAGGCCTAGTTGCTTTTGTTTCATGTCTGAAAATATTTGCTCTTTGATATGTTTTAAAAGGTAAGTCCTTGTAACTTCTTATCCATATGCCAAACATTTGATAAAATGCTGTTTCAGAAGTAGGGCGGAGAGCGAGAGGTTCTTCGAGTTTTTTTGTGCCACCATGAGTAACCCAGAAAACTTCTGGAGTAAATCCTCCCAAGTGTTCACTTTCTTTTTTTAAATTACTTTCCGGGATTACAGTTGGAAACCAATATGGTTTATGGCCTTTTTTTTGTAAGTTTTCCTCAAGATATTTATACATTTTTTCCATAGATAAAACAGACCATGGTTGAAAGACTAGAAATCCTTTGACATTATATCTTAAATCTGCAAGTTCACATTTTTGGATAATTTGTGTGAACCACTCTGAAAAATTTTCATTTTTTTTAACAGTGATTCCCTCTTGATTTTTTTTCTTCATAAATAATTAAGGAGAAAAGGGTTTATAACTTTTTTCAGAAAAAGTTGTAGTGGAAGATTTGTAAAATCTTTCTCTTATTAAATTAATGTTTGATTTAATTTTTCCAATGCGATTTTATTTACTATTTCTTCTATGTAATTTGATTCTAATGCAAAGCCAAGGCTTTCTCCTCCACTGACTTTGAAATTATTAATTCCAATTACTTTTCCTTTTGTATTGATTAAAGGGCCTCCTGAATTTCCAGGATTTAGTGCTGCGTCTGTTTGGATATAGGAATTTATCCCGCTTATTCCTTCTCGATGTGTGGCCGAAATAATTCCTTCTGAAACAGAGAATTGTAATCCTAATGGGTTTCCAATTGCAATTACTTTTTCTCCGATTTGAATATCGTCGGAATCGTCAAAGTTTAGTTTTTCAAAATCTCCTTCTATTTTTAGCAATGCAATGTCAAAAGTTCCATCGTACCCAATTAATTTTACAGAGTATGTTTCGCTGTCATATGTAAAGATTCCTGCTGATTTTGCGTTTTCCATTATGTGGTAATTTGTTACAATGTATCCTTCTGAGTCGATGATGAATCCTGTTCCTTGGCTGATGTCTGTTCTTATTGTCACGACAGATTTAATTGCGTCTTCGATTATTCCTGAAAAATCTGCGCTTGCCGAGGCTTTAAGTAAATCGAATTCTTCGTCAATAGTGCCAATTTGAGAGCCAAGAGAGTTTAATTCTTCTTGTGCGTGGAGGACGCTGGTTGTTAGTTCATTGAATTTACTTTGAGTGTCTGTTTGCAGTTCGGTTAGTTTGTTATTTAATAAGTTGTAGTTTAAATTTTGTTTTGCTAAAATTGTGTTTAGGAGTATTCCGCTGATTATCATAAATATAATTATTATAGAACTAAAACTTCCAATTATTATTTTGTGGTGTCTTCTCATTGCCATTCAACAAAACCTAAGCGGTTTTTTTGGATTTCCCTTCCTGTTCAGTGATGCGATTTCTTTATTGCAATCCGATGGAAATCGCGTAGAGAAAAGTTATCTCTTTTTTAATTAATAATTTTAATGAACCTAAACTATAAAAACCTTTTTTTTCTTGTTGTATTAGGACCCGTAGTTTAACGGATAGAATAACAGGTTTTCCCATAGGGATACCGCCTCACTATGTTTACTGCCTCACCTACGGTTCCCAGCACAAGCCCGGCACGAGAACCTGCAAGCAGGTGACCCAACTATGTTGGGCCTCGGCCTTTCTTCTTTTTGATACAACTTTAAAACAAAGGAAAGATATTTTAAATGGGAAATTAGATATATTTAGTGTGGGCTTGTGATGTAATGGATAACATAAACGGTTTCGGCCCGTTTTATCGAGGTTCGAATCCTCGCAAGCTCATAGATTCGAACCGTGGGTTTATGTAAAATAATTTCAAGATAGGTTTTGTATTAAACGAAGTCGAGAGCGAAGCGAACTGAATCCTCGAGGGTGCATTTAATCTCTTGAATAAGGATTATAACCGCCTGTTAATTCTCTTAATTTATTATCTTCTGTAGTTTCTTTGTTTAGAGTTTGTTCTAATTTACTTTGTTCAAGATTAACTTGAGTATTAGCTTTATTGAAAAGAGTATATCCCCCATACCCTATTGCTCCTACTGCTGCAAGAATTAAAGCGCTGTCTATAATGTACTTTCTTAATGTTTTTTCTTTTTTTCTTTGATTTATTGCTGAATTTTTGTATGTCATATTTATCTTAAAAGTTTTTTATTTATAAATCTTTCTATTTATTACTCCTATTAAGTTATAACTAAATTAGTATATTTAATCAATAGTTTTTTATATATTATAAAACACCCTTTTCTATGAAAGCAAATACTGGAGATTGTGTTAAGGTAGTTTTGACAAAAAAAGATTATGAAGGAATTTTGTTAGAAAATCCTGAGCCTGGCATTGTTTTGCTTAAATTGGATTCTGGTTATAATATTGGATTGAATAAAAAAGATATTTTGGAAATTCAAGTTGTGAAAAAATTTGTAGAAGAGAAAGAAGAAATTGTGATTAAAAGAAAAGAGGACAAACCGAATGTTGCGATGATCATTACTGGAGGGACAATTGCGGCTCGTTTAGATTCGAAAACAGGAGGTGTTGATCCCCTTGAAAAACCAGAAGATTTATTTAAGTTTTATCCAAGTGTTTTTGACAAAGTTAATGTTGTGAAAGTTGAGGTGCCGTTTATGAAAGCGTCAGAAGATATGGATTTTAAGGATTGGCAGAAGATTGCTCGAACTGCTGAGAAACTTTTGAATGACCCAAACATTAAAGGAGTTATTGTTACGCATGGGACTGATTTTTTGCATTACACTTCTGCTGCGTTGAGTTTTTTCCTGAAAGATTTGAACAAGCCAGTTGTTTTAACTTATAGTCAAAGAAGTATAGATAGGGCATCAAGCGACGCTAACTTGAATTTACAGTGTGCTGCGTTGGCGGCTATTTCAGATATGGCAGAAGTTATGATTGTTGGACACGCGTCGTCAAATGATGATTTTTGTTATGCAATGCCTGGAACAAAAGTTAGGAAGTTGCATACTTCAAAGAGGGACGCGTTTAAAGTTGTAAATGCTAAACCTTTTGCTAAAATTTTTCTAGATAGAATGGATAAAATTTCAGATTATAATTTTAGGAACAAAAGAAAGGTTAAGTTGGATTTGAATTTCGAGGAGAAGGTTGCTTTAGTGAAAGTTTATCCTGGGCAAAATCCAGAAATCTTGGATTTTTATTTGAAGAAAAAATACAAGGGTGTTGTTTTGGAGATGAGTGGGTTGGGGCATGTGCCTACAAAAAGATCGAGGGATGGTTGGACAAAAAAATTGAAAGAAGTTATTGAAAAGGATTTGGTTGTTTGTGCTGTTTCGCAGTGTATTTATGGAAGAGTTGACCCGTTGGTTTATTCAAATGGGAGAGAGTTATTGAAGACAGGAGTTATTTATCTGGAGGACATGTTAAGTGAAACAGCGTTGGTGAAGTTGGGTTGGGTTTTAGGAAAAACCAATAAAAAAGAAGAAGTTAAGAAGTTGATGTTGGAAAATATTTCTAGAGAATTAAATAATCGGTTGCAGTGATTATTTTTTATTTCTTTTTATTAATAAATTTTTTATTTCTCTAATTTCTTTTTCTGCTTTTTTGTTTATCTGGTAATCGTAGTCTGATTTTATTCTTTCTCTTTGGGCTTCCCTATTTTGAGACATTAAAATTATTGGTGCTTGGATTGCTGCAAGACAAGATAGACACAGATTTAATAAAATAAAAGGGTAAGGGTCTGTGATTCCTTCTTTGAAATATCTTAAAAGAAAATATCCATTGGTTGCCATCCAGATTGCGAGAAATATGAAGAATCCGAAAATAAATGTCCAGCTTCCTGCCCATTTTGTAATAAGATCTGCGGATTTTTGTCCGAGTGTTTTTGGAATTCTAAAAATGTGTGGAAGGTCTTTATGATTCTTTGCCACTTTTTTCATATAAGTTATTGAGAAATGTTTTTTATAAAGTTTTGTGAGAATTAGTTAAGATAGTTACGATTGTTAAGGGGTTACAAATAGAAAGGTTTATAAATATTTTAATTATCTTTTATTTATGGAAACTCTAGAAAGTTTGGCTCAATTTGTAGAAAAGTTTCCCCAATTGAAAAGAGAGGAAATTAAATATGCTTTTACAGGAGGAACTGCAGTTAGATTACATCAAGAAAAAAACCAAACCGAAGAAAAAAGATTTCTTTCTGATTTGGATATTCTTGCATTTGAAGATGAATCTTACCCAATTCATACTTTTATGAAAAAAGATGTTTCATTTGTAACTTCCTTATCTCTTTCAGAAGTAAAAAAATATGTTTCATCTGTTAATTTAAAGGGAAAACAATATTTTTTTTTGGATGGAAATTTTCTCACTCTCACTAAAACTTGTGCAAGAGATACTCCTCGGGAAAAAGATTTTTATGACATACTTACTCTAAAGAACCTTAATGAGATAAATATGAATAAACTTTCTTATTTATTTGCTAAATGTCCAAGAATAACCTCAAATACTTCTTTAGTAACGAAAATGTTTGAGTGGTTTTTTAGTGAAGGAGAAGAAAAGAAGAAAATAAAACTTTTCCAAACATTTCCCCATTTAATAAATCTTTTAGATGAATTTGAATCCCCCTTAGGAATAAAAGAAAAAGTGTTAAAATACTCTTCAAAAGAAGATAAAGGAGGATATCAATTATCAACAATTATGAATAATATAAATTTGTTAATAAGGGAAGTTGATCCTTTACAAAGAGAAAAAGCACTTGATAAATTATTAAATTATGCCTTAAAAAATGATTATCTTGATTTTGATAGAAAAGTTAATTTTGATTTGCTTCCAAGATTTAGATATGATAAAAAAAAGGATAAAAATAAAATACTTAATTTAATTTAAATTTTCTTTAATATTTATAATATAAAATGAAAAGATATAATATTGTTTACAATTCAGTTTTGAAGAAGTATGTTTATTTTGAAGGATTAGAAAGATCAAAACAACATAATAGATTAGATTTAATAGAATCAGAAGTTTTTCTACAATTAAAGAAAATTAAGAGAGAAAACAAAAAAGGGAATCTGGTTTTAAAAGAAATGCCAGATAATTTGGAATCAAGAATTATTGCTTTTTTTAAAAAGTCAAAGATTGTAATTAAAAAAGATTAATTATTTAATTTCTCCCCAAAATTAATAAACTCGTTCTTCTTTGTTTTTTTATGGAAGAAATTAATTATCAAGAATTAGGTTTTAAATGTGGCTTGGAAATTCATCAGCAACTTGACACTAAAAAATTATTTTGTGAATGTCAGAGTGTTTTAAGGAAGGACGAGCCAGATTTTATTATTAAAAGAAAACTTAATGCTGTTGCAGGAGAGTCTGGGGTAGTTGATGTTGCGGCTGAATATGAGAAGACAAAAGATAAAGAATTTATTTATCAAGGTTATGATACGACTTGTTTGGTTGAGTTGGACGAAGAGCCGCCGCACGAAATAAATAAAGATGCGTTGAAGATTGCTTTGCAGATTTCTCTTTTGTTGAATTGTAAGATTTTACCTTTAACTCAAATTATGCGAAAGACAGTTATTGATGGTTCAAATACTTCTGGTTTTCAGAGAACTGTTTTAATTGCAGAGGATGGTTATGTTGAGACTGAAGAGGGAAGAGTTGGTATTAGTGCAGTGATTCTTGAAGAAGATGCTGCGAGAATTGTAGAGCGAAAAGATAAAGAAACGATTTACAGGTTAGATAGGTTGGGGATTCCTTTAGTTGAAGTTGTGACGGCTCCTGATATTAAAACTCCTGAACAGGCTAAGAATGTTGGGTTGAAGATTGGAGAGATTTTAAGGAGTTGTAAAGTTCTTCGTGGGATTGGGACAATTCGGCAAGATGTTAGTGTTTCAATAAAAGGTGGAGAAAGAGTTGAAATGAAAGGAGTTCAGGATTTGAAATTAATTGTTCCAACTATTAATAATGAAATTGAAAGACAGATTAATTTAGTGAAAGAGAAAAAATCTGTTGCAGAAGTTCGACGTGGAAATCCTGATACTACAACTATTTTTTTGAGGCCTCTTCCTGGTTCAGCGAGAATGTATCCTGAAACTGATTTGCCTATGCTGAAAATTTCTAGAGATTTAATTAATGAAGTTAAGAAAAATATTCCTAGATTAAGAAAAGATATTGAAGAGGAATTGAGCCATAAGGGGTTGAACTACGAAATGATTAAATTGATTTTCAAGATGAATAAACTGGAGGAGTTTAGAGAGTTGTTGGAAATTGTGAATAATCCGCAATTGGTTGCGAAAGTTCTTTTGGTGTTTCCAAAGGAGATTGAGAAGAAAATAAAAGTAAGAAAGAAACTTGGGAGAGATATTCTTGTATTTATTTTAGAGAAATATAAAAAAGGGAAGATTAATGAAAGACAGATAAAAGAAAGTTTAGAAAGAATTGCTAGAGGGGTTGATGTTAGTGAGGCCATTAAATTTGAAAAAGAAGATTTAGAGAATGTTGAGGAAAAGATTATGAAAATTATTCAGAGCAAGCCTGGGCTTTCTGATAAAGCCTATATGGGTTTGGTGATGAAAGAATTTGCAGGAAGGATTGACGGAAAGTTTGCAATGGAAATTATTAAGAAATTTATCAAATAACCAAAAGTTAATAAATTGTTTTTTTCTTTAAGAGATATGAAGAGAGAGTATGTTAAGGATATTAAAGTAGGAAAAAAGGTTTTGTTAAAAGGGTGGGTTTATGAAATTAGGGACTTGGCTAAATTAAAATTTCTTTTATTAAGGGATTCTTCTGGAATTGTTCAATGCATAATCAAAGATAAAGAATTGATGAATAAAATTTCTGAATTAAGTTTAGAGAGTGTGGTTGAAGTGGAAGGAGAAGTTAAAAAAGCAAATGTTAAAGCAGAATATGTTAGGAAGGATGTTGAAGTGAGTGTTAGTGATTTTAAAATAATTAGCAAGGCAGAGAAGCTCCCGATTCATGTGAATGAAAAAACAACTTCTACGGATTTATCTAAGAGATTAGATTATCGGTTTTTGGATTTACATCGTCAAAAAACTCAGGCAATTTTTAGGATTCAATCAACAATTTCAATGGCGTTTAGAGAATATTTTGTAAATAGAGGCCATATTGAATTTCAACCCCCTTCAATAATAGGTAGTTCTAGTGAAGGAGGAACCGAGTTATACAAATTAAAATATTTTGAAAAAGATGCATTCCTTGCTCAATCTCCTCAATTATATAAACAAATGGTTGCTTGTGCTATGGAAAAAGTTGTTACAATAACTCCTGTTTGGAGAGCAGAAAAACATAATACCATTAGACATTTGAATGAATCAAGACAAATGGATATTGAAATTGCTTTTGCAGATCAAATGTCTATTATGAAGGAATTAGAATTGGTTGTACAATATATTGTTAAAAAAATAATAAAAGAACATAAAGAAGATTTGGAAAAAATTGGAGTTAAATTAAAAGTTCCTAAGGCGCATTATTTAAACTACGCAGATGCAATAAAAAAAGTTGGTGGAAAAATTGGAGACGATTTTACACCAGAACAAGAAAAAAAACTTTGCGAGATGTATGACGGAGACATTGTTTTTACACATACTTGGCCTTCTGAACAAAGAGGATTTTATATTATGCGAAAAGACGAAGACGCTAATGCGAAATTAACAGAGGGCTTTGATGCACTTTACAAGGGGGTAGAGATATCAAGTGGAGGACAAAGAGTGCATATCCCTGAACTTCTTGAAAAATTGTTAAAGAAAAAAGGGCTTAATCCTAAAGATTTCAAAAGTTATATTGATAGTTTTAGATTTGGTGCTCCTCCTCATGCTGGTTGGAGTATAGGATTAGAAAGATTTACTCAAACACTTCTTGAATTAAATAATATCAGGGAAGCTGTTTTGTTCCCAAGAGATAGGGATAGGTTGACTCCATAAAATGATAGATGCACATTTGCATTTAGGTTCTATCCCTTTTAAGGGAAAAGAATGGGGAAATTTTATTGAATATAAAAAAATAGCAAAGAAAGTGGGCATAGAAAAATATTGTCTTGTTCCAATAGGATTGCCTAAAAATTTTACTGACAAAACAACTCCAGATAATAATTCTGTTTTAAATGAAGCAAAAAAAAACAAATCAATAATTCCAATTTACTGGTTTAATTTTTTTGATTTACCTAATGAGATAAATAAGAAATATAGGGCAATTAAATTTCATCCGGATATTGGAAAAATAGATATTGATAATCAAAAAGTTGTAAAATTTGTAAATAAAATTAATCTTCCTGTTTTTGTTCATACAAATGAAAGTAAAGAATTTTCTAATCTTGGGACAGTTTCTAAATTAGCAATGAAAGTTAAAGTCCCTGTTATTGCTGTTCATTCAGGCGCTGTAACTAAAACTTTTTTTAAGATAGATAACTATGATTTTCCAAAGAATGTTTATTTTGAAACTTCAGGAATACAATATGCAATTATTTTAAAAAAAATTTATGATAAATTCGGAGCAGAAAGAATTATTTTTGGAAGTGATTATCCATTTGGTGATCCAAGAGTTTCATTAGCAATGATAGATACTCTTAATTTAAATAGAAGAGAATATAAATTAATAACTAAAGAAAATATAAAGAGAATTTTAAAATGAAAGAAAAATTTTTATCTATTCAAGAAGCAATGAAAAATGGAAAAGGAAAAGTAGCTTTGCATGGTTGGATTTATCGGGCGCGAGGTTCTAATAAAATGAAGTTTATTATTTTGAGAGATTCTACAGAAATTATTCAATGTGTTTTGGTTAGGGAAAAATTTGAAAAGCAGTGGGAAGAAATTGATAAACTTCAGGTTGAAAGTTCTGTTGAAATTTTTGGAGAAATAAAAAAAGACAAACGTGCACCTACTGGTTTTGAAGTTCAGGTTGGAAAAATTAATATTATTGGATTTGCAAACGAGTTTCCGATAAATAAAGATTTGAATGAAGAGTTGCTTGGAGATAGAAGGCATTTGTGGTTGAGAAGTAGAAAGATGACGTCTATTTTAAAAATTCGTGATACTGTTCTTAAAGCAATTAGAGAACATTGGAGGAAAAAAGGCTTTTACGAATACCATAGTCCTATTTTTATTGGAATGCAATGTGAAGGGGGTTCGACGCTGTTTAAAGTAGATTATTTTGGAAAACCGATTTATCTTTCACAAACTTGGCAATTGCATGCTGAACCTGCGATTTTTTCTTTGGAGAAAATTTTCACAATACAACCTGCATTTAGGGCAGAGAAATCAAAAACTTCTAGACATTTAACAGAGTTGTGGATGGCTGAGATGGAAGTTGCTTGGGAGGATTTTAATTATCTTCAGGATGATGCTGAGCAATTGATAAAATTTATTCTTAAAAAAGTTTTTGAGAAAAATAAAACTGATTTAGAAATTTTAGAGAGAGATGTTAAAAAATTAGAACCTGTGATAAAAAAGAAATTCCCGCGAATGACTTATGATGATGCTTTGAAAATTTTGAAGGAAAAGGGAAAGATGAAAGTATCATGGGGAAAAGATTTGAGAACTATTGAAGAAGATAAGTTGAGCAAGTTGTATGACCTTCCAATAATTGTAACTCATTATCCAAAAAAAGTTAAGGCGTTTTATATGAAAGAAGCACCAGGTAATCCAAAGGTTGTTCTTGGTTTTGATGTTATTGGACCTGAAGGTTATGGCGAGTTAATTGGGGCTTCACAGCGAGAAGAAGATATTGAAAAAATAAAAAAGAATTTGAAAGAGAAAGGCGAGGATGTTTCAAAATACGATTTTTATCTTGATACTCGTCGGTATGGAACTGTTCCTCATGGAGGTTATGGTCTTGGTGTTGAAAGAGTTATTGCGTGGATTTGTGGTTTAGATACAATTAAAGATGCGATTGCTTTTCCAAGGACAATGACAAGGATGAATCCTTAGATTTTTAAATGATAGTCTTTTAAATTAATTATGAAAATTTTTAACAATATCTTAAAAGAATTTGTTGATGAATGCAGTAGAAAATTAAATCTTAAAAGTATAATCCAATTTGGCTCGTCTACCTATTCAAAGAATTTTGATGATGTTGATTTAATTTTGTTTTCTAATAAACTAATATTCTCTACAGGAGATTATGAGAAATTACTTCAAATAATTAAATATTTTGAGGATAAATATGAAGAAATTGTTTTTGATATTGCTTCAGGTAATAGATTAAGGGACGCAAAATATAAAATTTCGATAGTACCTTTTCAAGGTTTAGATTTAAAATTAAGTGTAGATTCATTTTTAGTTAATAACCTATGTCAAGATAAATCTAAAAAAATTCTTTTTGGAAAAAGTCCTTTTAAGGATACTTTTAAAATTTCTAATAAACAGATAATTATCAAAATTATATTAGAAGTAAATTTTGCGTTAAGAAGTTGTTTAGACACCAAAACTAAAAAAGATTCTGTTAATTTTTTATTCAAAACGATTTTGAGAGCAATGCTTTCTAATGTTGATATTTATAAGAAAGAAGATTTGTTACTTGAATTTAAAAAAAATTATCCAGAAATTAAAATTCCTGAGGATTCTGAGAAGATTTTGAGCAGAAAAATAAACTTAAAAAGTTTTCAAAGTGTCTTAAGATTCTCAGAAGATTGTATAAATTTTTTATTAAAATGAAAATATTAATTATTGGAGACCCACACGGTGTTTTGCCCAAAAAAATTCCTAAAAATTTAGATTTAATTTTTATTCCAGGAGATTTAGGAAAAGCTGATTTAGCAAGGAAGATAGCTTTTGAAAATGTTGAAAGAAGAAGACAAGGTTTAGAAAAAAGAGAGACTACTAAATTAGAAGCAAAAAAAATCCATATGGAAATACATAATTCTACTATAAAAATCTTGAGAACTTTATCAAAACATGCACCTGTTTATACTCTTCAAGGAAATGTTGGAATCCCTAATGCTTCACAAATAAAAAAGGATACAGAAAAATATGGAATTAAATTACCTTATACTCTGGGCATGGTTAATAAAATGGAGGGAGTTTATCTTGTTAAAAACCAATTAAGAAATATTAATGGATTAAGGATAGGTTTTTTAGAATATTTTATTGATAATTGTTGGATTAAAGAATTTAAAGAAAAAGATAAAAAAAGAATTAATGAGGCTAAAAAAGAGACTGAAAAAGCTAAAAGAGTTTTGAAGAGATTTAAGGATTTGGATATTTTAGTTTGTCATCAGCCACCTTATGGGATTTTAGATAGGATGATGAATAGAAATGGGCCTAAGGATTGGTATGGAAAACATGCTGGAAGTAAAGTGATTTTGGATTATGTTAAGAAAAATCAACCGAAATATGTTTTTTGTGGGCATATGCATGAAAGTAAAGGGATGAAAAAAATCGGAAAGACAAAAATTTACAATGTAGGTTTTTCTGGAGATTATATTTTGTTGGACGTTAATCAATCACAATAATCTTTAAAAAATAAATTGTTTTTAATAATGTATGAAAGTAAAATTAAAATTTTTCATTCATCCAAAATTTCTTGGAGGTTATTTTGAATGAAATATGATAAAAACCAGGTTCATTATGTTACTGCGACAGTAATTCTTGTTAATAAAGAGAGAAAATTTTTGATTGCGAAGCGTGCTGATTGGGAAAAGGCTTTTCCAAATAAATGGACTGTTCCTGGAGGAAAACTTGAGGTTTTGGATTATGCTTTGAAGAAAAAAGATACTTCTGAACATTGGTATAATGTTATCGAGGATTTGTGTAGAAAAGAAGTTATGGAGGAAATTGGATTGAATTTTAAAAATCCGGAATATGTGACTAGTTTGGTTTATATTCGTTCTGATAATATCCCTTCTTTAATAATTAGTCTTTGGGCAGAACCGATTAATGATGTTATTAGGTTGTGTCCTGCTCTGATAGAATATAGATGGGTTACACTTGAAGAAGCAAAAAATTTTGATTTGATTGAGGGAATTTATGAAGAGTTAGAAATGTTAGATAAAAAATTAAAGACTGGTGAGAATCAAGAATGGGGAAAATATTACTAAAAGCTTAAAAAGAATTTTCTATTTTTTATTTTATGCAAATTAATGATCTTGAGCTTAAATGGTTGGGGCATTCAGGGTTTTTAATCAAGAATTCTACACCACCGGCGTACCCCGATAAATCTTCTACGAAGATTTTTACTAAGGGCAAAATAATTTACATTGATCCATATAATATTAAAGAAGATTCTGAGAAGGCAGATTTGATTTTGTTGACACATAGTCATTATGACCATTGCAGTGTTGCGGATATTAAGAAAATTATTAAGGAAGGGACGCGGATTGTTTTGACTGCTGATTGTCAGAGCAAGATTGTGCGGTTTGAGGTGCCCATTAAATTGGATGTTGTTGAGCCAGGGAGTGAGTTAATTTTTGGAAATCTAAAGATTTCTGTTTTACCTGCATATAATATTGATAAACCTTTTCATCCCAAGGAAGAATTATGGGTTGGGTATTTTTTGAAAATAAATAATTTGTTAATTTATCATGCAGGAGACACAGATGTTATTCCTGAAATGCAGAAACTTACAGGTTATAAACAACATGGCAAAAAATTAATTGCTTTATTGCCTATTGGAGGAAGGTTTACAATGAGTGTAGAAGAGGCTGTTGAGGCGGCGAAATTGATTAAACCTGATTTGGTTATTCCAATGCATTATGGTTCTATAGTGGGGACAGAAGAAGATGCTCAAGAGTTCAAGGAACTTTGCGAGGAAGAAAATATTAAATGTGAGATATTGGTGAAAGATTAAAAAGTCTGGCTGTTTAATTTTTTTATGAAAAGTTTTGTTCAACAAAAAAAATCTACTTTGTCTAAATTAGATAAATCTTCTAAAGGAGATTGGGATAAGAAGATTGTTAATTTGTGCGAGAAGATTAATTCTTTGGAAAATTTTTATACAACTTCTTCGTGTTCTGGGAGAATTGTTTTGATTGTTGATAATATAAAAAAAAGCCCAGGACTTTTTGTAAATGTTTGGCATGATTTGATTTCATTTGAAGAAGTGAAAAAAGAATTGAAGAAAATAAAAAAATCTGACACACTTCGCGTGTACCCCGATAAATCTTCTACGAAGATTTTTACTAAGGGCAATATCAAATTTAAACAAGAGCCAGTTATTTTGCATGTTGCTTGTGAAAGTTTGGAGCAAAGTTTGGATTTTTTGAAAAAGGCAAGAGCAGTTGGTTTTAAACGAGGAGGGATTATTTCTGGGGGAGATAGATTTGTTCTGGAATTAATAGGAACTGAAAAAATTGAGTTTCCAATTATTTCTGAGGGTAAAATTTTAGTTGATGATGATTTTTTGAAATTGATTGTTAAGAAATCTAATGAAAATTTGAAAAAAAGTTGGAGAAGGATTGAAAAATTGAAAGATATCTTATAGTTTCTAGAATATAAAATTATTTAAATGAGAATGAGTTTGTCTTTTTATAATATTAATTTACTTGGCGGTTGATTAATGTTATCTGTATGCATACAGAGGTGTTCCCTCTGAATTCTTTTGATATTAGTTGGAAGTATGCCAACTATTTAAACTTTTCGTAGAAAAGTTATACAAAATAAGTGAGAAATCATAGATTTCTCCATTTAACAATTTTAATTGTTGGAGGTTTTAAAATGGATGAAAGGAGGTATAAAAAATATGGTGTTAGATTTTGCAAAAGAAGCAATCGAAAATACAAATTCCCACAGCATTAATTTTGATGAATTAAGAGCTGGGAAAGCAAACATAAAAGTTATTGGTGTTGGAGGAATGGGTGGCAATGCAGTTACATGGCTTTTTAATAAAGGTATTCAAGGTGCTACAATTTATGCAGCAAATACAGATGCGCTTCATTTAAGTGTTACCAAGGCCGATGAGAAACTTCTTATTGGAAAGGAATTGACAAGAGGTTTAGGTGCTGGAGGAGATGCTAGAAGAGGAAGAGAGGCTGCAAAAGAAGCAATTGTTGATATTAAGAAAGCTGTTGGACAAGCAGATATGGTTTTTGTTGTTGCTGGTTTAGGTGGTGGAACAGGAACAGGTGCTGCACCTGTAATTGCGCAGTTGGCTAAGGAAACTGGTGCAGTTGTAATCTCAGTTGTGACCATGCCCTTTGAATCAGAGAAATCAAGAATTGATAAGGCAGAATTTGGTTTACAGGAACTAAGAGATGTGACAGACACGTGCATAGTTCTTGATAATAACCGGCTTGTCGATATTGCTGGACAGTTACCTATTGAACAAGCTTTTGCTGTTGCTAATGAATTAATCAGTGTTATGATAAAGGGAATTGTTGAGACAATTACTTTACCTAGTTTGATTAATTTGGATTATGCTGACGTCTCTGCTATTATGAAAGGCGGTGGTGTTGCTGTGATTGGAATTGGTGAATCAGATACAGCGGATCGTATAACAGAATCTGTAAAGCAAGCCTTGACTCATCCTCTACTTGATGTGGATTATCGAGGGGCTAATGGAGCTTTAATACATATAACCGGTGGTCCTGATTTGAAGCTTGAGGAATTCGATTTGATTGGAAAAATTGTTTCTGAGAATTTGAGTCCTGATGCACAGGTTATTATTGGTGCGAGAATCAGCAAAGATTTTGTTGGTAAAGTGCGAGTGATAACTATTATGACCGGAGTAAAGTCGCCTTATGTTTTGGGAAGGTCTGTTGAAGAACAAGCACTTCCTATGGCTAAGGAGATATCTGATTTAGGTATAGAATTTTTAAGATAGTTTTTATTAATGCCCTGGGGAAACCCAGGGTTTTTGTTTTTTAGAAATATTTATAAATTAGGAATCACTTTTGTTTTAATGGTAAAAGAGGTTCAAAAAAAGGTTTCTCAGCCAAAGCAAGTTGTTCAAAAATCTATGGTTCAAAAATCAGCAGTTCAATTAGAATCTGTTACTATTAAAAAAATTGGAGTTCTTTCCCTTGCAAATTTGTTTGCTGTTTTGAATTTGTTTTTTGGACTTATTGTTGGCATTTTTGTAACATTAGTTTTATTACTTTTTCCTGAACAATTAACTGTTGGAGGCATTGCGGCTTTTTTAATTAGTCCTTTTTCTATAATTATCTTCCCAATTCTTTTTGGGATTATGGGGTGGTTTTCAGGACTTATCGTAGGTTTATTTTATAATCTTACAGCAAAGATAACTAAAGGAATTGTTTTATATTCTTAGAAAAATTAATTTTAAACATCCAAGGTTTTAATCTTGTTCATTTTTTTATTTCCATATTTGTCAAAATAAAGAATTTGGTTAAAATCTATTTTTCTTTTGTTTTCTGTTTTTCCATATTCATAACCTATTGGTAATATTGCTTCAACATTTATATTCTCTGGAATTTGTAAGGCTCTTTTTACTTGTTCTTCAACAAAATGTCCAATCCAGCAGGTTGCGAGTTTTGACTCTTGTATTTTTAGTAGAAAGTTTTGTATTGCGGCGCCTGCTTGTTGTTTGCAGTATTTTTTTCCTTGCTCTTCGAAAGAATTAATTGTCCTTGAAGGGTTTGTGCAAACTACTACAACATATTGTGCTTGAGAAATAAAATATTGTTGTGCTGCATCTGCGAGGTTTTGAATTTTTTCCTTGTCGCTGACAACAATGAATTTTAAACTAAATATGTTTCCTGCCATTGGAGCATATCTTACAGAATCAATACATTCTATGATGTCTCTCCAGTCTGGTTTTTTAGAAGTAAATCTTCTTACACTATGTCTATTTTGGATTGCTTTGTCTAGATTCATAATTAGTATAAGAAGAAGATGTTTATAAAATTAGTGTTGATATCTTTTAAATCCTGTAGGATTTTTGATCTCCCAATATTGTCCTATTTTTTGAGAAAGATTGGAACAAATATATTCTAATTCTTCAATTCTTTTTTTTGGTAAATCTTTGGTTATTGCTAGTTCTTCACTTAAGATTATTAATCTATTTGCGAATAATTTTTTTGATACTTCTATCTTGCTTTCATTTTCCTTTTTTCCATAAAGTTCCCAGAAAAATATTATCTCTTCTAAAAAGTTTTCCTTCATCCTAAAGTCTCTTGATTTTTCTTTTAATATCTCTGAAGCATGAATAATTGCAGAATAATCTTCTTTGGTTAATTTTCCTTCCTTTTGTAAATTTAAATAAACTGGAATTGCACCAAAAAAGCTTGAAAGGGAAAAATCATTTAAATCAAATTTTGTTGGATAATTTTTATCATGTTCCATTTAATAAATTGCTTGTTTTAGTTTAAATAAATAGTTGTTTTTGAGTATCTATTTAGAAAACGTCCCGGGCTTGCTCACGACTTCGCACGAAGTTTCTGTTGGATTATACTTCTACCACGAAATCGCTCGGACTCGAAGTTCTCGTCCAGATTTACAATCTGGAAAAAAAACGTCCCGGGCTGGACTCGAACCAGCGACCTATCGGTTTCCGTAATTTCAAGATTATGGAATGAACAAATCTTGATTTGTACTTAACAGCCGATCGCTCTACCAACTGAGCCACCGGGACATAAAAGAATTAGATTTTTTTTACTTTTAAAGTTTATCTCTTTAACCCCAAATCAATTGGTTCTTTGACTTGGTGTTTTTCTAAGAAATTGTAAACATTAGATTGCTTTGAACCTTTAATTATTGAGATGATTGCGTCTTGGGCGCTTTCAATATATTCTGGTTCGCCGATTATCCCAATATAATTATCTTTTAATTCAAATTTGCATTTTGTTAAGTCGTGCAGTGTTTTGAGGGTTTTCCCTTGTGTTCCGATTATTCTCGCTCTAATTCGTTCAAGGTCTTTTCTTTTTGTGTGCTCTTTTATGTTTAGGATTTCAAATGTTGCGTTCTGTTCTTTTATCAAAATGGCATTTGAAAATGGAAACCCGTAATTCAAAGCATCAATAACTTTTTCTGCAACATATTCGTTTTCTGGCTTTCCTTCAATAGAAACTTCTTTTCCTCTATTTTTTATTTTTACATTCAAGAGCTTTTCAAGTCGTTTTTTGTTTTTTATTATTCTTGGGAGTTTTTCACAAAGTATTATTTTCATAGAAGAAAGAAGAAGAGAAAGGTTTTAAGGTTTTTGTTATATTCCAGATACTCTTTTGGAAAACAATGATAATCTATTATATTTCAGGGCTTCTATAATCTGAATGATTTGATATAACCAACATTTGATTTAAATCGTGATAATGAAGTTGTCTTTGTCCTCTGCCATCAGCAATTTTCATTTGATAAACTTCATTATCGTATTTGTCGTTTAATAAAACTCCATGACACCAATCATTATGGTCATCGTTAAGAATTACTTGTTTCCCTAAATTTTTTTGGATAGCATCTCTTTTACTTTCTTCTGTTTGTCCTAAAACAATTTCTCTAAGTATCATATAAATAAGAATAGGCAACAAGTATAAAAACCTTTTGTTAGGGAGTTCATCAATTGTTGTAGTAAATAAAGAATATTAGTATTGAATTAAAACTCTTCTTTCTCAGTCTTCAAATAACCTTCTCTTTTTAACCATGCTATTTGGTTTGGTTTGTATTTGAGAAGAATGTCTGCTTTTGTGTCGTTAAGTTCCCAAGGTTCTAAAATTATAACGTCTTCTGGGCGAAGCCAGAGTCTTCGTTTTAATCTTCCTGGAACCCGGCAGTTTCTTTGTTTTCCATCAAGGCAGTTCACCATCATTTTGTTTCCTCCAAGTCGTTGTTCAATTATTCCAATTACTTCTCTGCCTCTTGGAAGTGGAGCCCGCATAATTTTTGGTTCGTCTGGATTTGGTAGAAACTTTTTTGGTTTCATTTCAACAAAACCTAAGCGGTTTTTTTGGATTTCCCTTCTTGTTCCGTGATGCGATTTCTTCAAGAGCCTCCGATGGAAATCGCTTGAAAGCCAATAGTTTTAATTTCATAGTAAAAGAAGAAGGTTTTGTTTTATAAAGTTTTGGAGAAATATTTGTAGACCATATAAATTATTATAAATAGTTGATTAAGTTAAACCTAATGAAAGAAATTTATGGTCATAGGATTTGGAATAAAATGAACTATCAATCATGTTGGGGATTTAAATCAGAAGATGAAGCAAAAAAAGATTTGGAATTGGTTATTGGTGCTTTTTGTTATTTTACATTTCCTGAAGCAAGTGCAGAGACTTTCAAAAGAGATGAAGGGACACTTAATACTTATTCTTTTATTTATGATAAAAAACAAAAGAAATTCCGATTAATTGTTTAGATCAAAACCAATGCAAAAGGAATGCCTTGAATTTTTTTTGTGTTTTCTTTTGTGAATATCCCGGTTTCGATTGCGCATTGAATTGATTTTTCTCCTACAATATTAAAAGTTGCGTCTTCTGCAGACGTTTTTTTAATTATTTCTTTTGTTTTTTTTGCGTTGTATTCTTCTCCTTTGTAAAAAGATTCTTTAAGATCTAATTGGAATTTTCCTTGTTCAAATTTTTTTCCAATTAAATTAGAATCACAAATAGCAACCACTTCCCGATAAGATTTGTGTATTTTGATTAAAATCATAAAAAAATAAAAATTAGTAAAGTTAAAAACTTTACTAACGACTATCAAAGCGTGGCTAGCTGGAAGAATTAATTAATAAATTTAATTATTTTGTTATCCCACCCATTCTGCAAACAGTTGTTCCGCAGTCAGGGCATTTCCCTTTGGCAATTTTTGTGCCTTTTTTGGTCTTGCTTTCTACAGGTTTTAGCATTTCAACCTTTTTTTTACACTTAACACAATATCCTTCTGTCATTTTTTTTACCTCAAATTTAATTTAATTCAACACCACTTGGTGTACCCCTAAATTTTTAGGGTATGAATCTTTTATTTTCTAAGAGAATTTGTTTTATAAGGTTTTTGATTTAGATTTTACTCCTTACACTGTGTTTTGCTCCACACGCCAGGCAATTAATAAATGTTAGTCTGTCTTCTTTTGTTAATTCTGTATCTGGTTTTCCGCATTCTTTGCATAGAATGAATTCCTTGACATATTGTTCTATTTTCTGATTTATTTTTGCGCTTGAAACTTTTATATTTAAGATGAGTCTGTCTTCTTCTTGTTGTCCTGATGCTGCGAGTTCTTTTAAGAGAAATTTTTGAAAATGTTCTGGTTTTCTTCTTAGATGAGAAGCGATTTGGAAAAAGTTTGTCAAAACTGTCTTTCTTCCTTCAAAATGCCCTTCAACTTGTGGAATTTTAAATCTTTCGCTAGAATTATCAACTTGTTTCACTTTTTCGTATGCTTGTTCAAGTAATTCTTCATAGTTTGTCATATTTTAATTGTAGTAGAAGAGTTTATAAAATGTTTTGTCTTTTATTTTTTATGAGTTTGAAGAACATTATTCTTGGAATTGCAATTGTTGTATTGACGATTTTTGTGACTATTAATGGTATTAGTGTTTTTTATCCTATTCAACAATATGAGGATTTTTGTGGAGATGTGAAAACACAAGAAGTAATTCAGACTCAAGAAAGGTGCGAGGAGATTGGGGGCAAGTGGAGTGTTTATGAGGCTGTGAAGCCTGTTGAAGGTGCAGAGGGTTTTTGTGATAGGGATTTTACTTGTAGACAAAATTATGATGATGCGCGAGAAGAACGGGCAAAAAAGATTTTTTATGTTGCTTTGCCTTTTGGAATTTTGATTTTATTGATTGGAGGATTTCTTTTTCACCTTGAGGCAGTTGGAGCAGGATTAATGGGTGGAGGAGTTGGAACTTTAGTTTATGGTGCTGGAAGTTATTGGCAATATGGAGGAGAATTGTTTAGATTTATAATTTCTTTATTAGGTTTGGTAGCAGTTATATTTTTGGCTTATTGGTTTAATAAAAAGTTTGGGAAGCCTGTTAAGAATAAAAAGAAATAATTCTTTTGAATATAAATTTTTATAAACTTGCCACTTCTTTATTTTTTATGAAAATCAGGGATGTAACTTCTGAAACTGTGGCTAGAAAAAAAAGAATAGGAGAAGTGGAAAAATTAGTTAAAGAAGTTTTTGACGATTGTGCTACTTCTTTACATGAAGATCTTGGAATTTCCATAAATAAGAAATCTTCTGGTTCACAAGTTGCACTAATAAATTTGCTTATAGATTCTGGTTTTATGACTTTAAAAGATGATTCTTATGAACAAAAAGCGATTCAATTTGGTGAGGAATATGAAACCCGAAAATTAAATGCCCCCTTCGTACAAAATGATTCCTTATTTTTGTCTTTTGTTTCATACCTTGGGAGAAACAGGCATTTTACATTAGAAAAAAATTATTCTTAATTAAATAAATTTAACCTAAATATCTAACTCTTCCAGGTCTTGGTTCAAACACAATTCCTTCTTCAAGTAGTTTTTGGACTTCTTGGTTTATGATTGTTGGGGAGATGTCTCTTAAATTCATGATTACTTTGTCCATTTCAATTCCCCCGTCTTCTTCTGCGTTTTTGATTGTATTAAGTATTTTGTCTTTGACTGCGACAATTTGGTCTCTTCCAACAGGGTCTGGTGTTTTGTTTTTTTCTTTTTCAATTTCAAGTTTTCTGACAAGAAGGTATTTTGTGTCTTGTTCTTTTATTATCTCTGGTTGGATATAAGTTTCATTGTTCCAGTTTCTTAGAACCCCGATAACTAAGACAGTTTGCCCTTGGGAAACTTCTTTGAATTTTTCTACATCATCTCCAAAGAATTTTAATTTTATCTGGCCTGAACCATCGTCAAAAGTTAATGAAGTGAATTTTGTTTCACCTTCGCTGTTGTATTTGTCAACAATGTTGCCGATTACATTTACTCTGACAATTTTTTTATCTCCCAATTCTAAATTTGAAAACCTTTCTCCTTCCGTTATTGGTTTTCCCATTAAGACATCTCCAATTCTTAATTTAAATGCAATGTTTCGTTTGAATTGTTGTTGTTCGGTCATATGAAGAAAAATAGTTTATGGTTTATAAGTTTTTATGAGATTTTTTGGATGGAGAATCCTGCAAGGCGTGGCAAGAAAATCTTTGATTTTCGCAGAGTTTTAATTTTTCTTTTCAGGTTGGGGAGGAGGTGGGACGACCAATGTATTGGAGAGATAAGCCTGCTTTTTGTTTCTTTTTTCTAAAAAAGAAAATCTTTTTCTAAGGTTAAATAATAATCTTCAAAATTGTTTTTTCTATAAAATTTTAATGTCAATTTGTTTTGATGATGCACATCTAATCTTGCTTTGTTTACCTTTTTTGCCTTACACCATTCAATAAATTTTTCATATAGTTTTTTGCCGATTCCTTTAGATCTAAACTTATCTAAAACAAAGAAGGTTTCTATTTCAGCGACAGAGACGGTAGGTAATCGTCCGAAAGATCCGGTTTTAGCTAATTTTCCACATAAATAACCAATAATCTTTTTATTGACAATAGCAACAAAAACACAGCTATCATCTTGAGAAATTCTATCTTTATAGTGCTTAGATTCGTCTTTTCTTAAATCCAATAAAGAATCATATTCTTTTTGCTCTTTTTTAGATAATTTAAAACTTAATTCTTGAATCTTTTTTATATCCTCCATTGTTGCAGTTTTTATAATTACATCTATAGCCATTCTTAAGAATCATAACTTATATTCTTTTCTACTGAGTTAAGCCTAGACTATTTGTCCGAAGGATGCGGGCTTATCTCTCCTCTTGTTAGGGCGGGAGGAAAAGAAGAATTAAAATTTGGGCGAAGCCAAGCAATAACATGGAATCATAAGTTTATTTATGATTCTCCCTAAAATAGAATATAACCCCTTTTAATCAAACTTTTACATCTTCTGAACATAACCTCTTCGTGGTTTGAAAATAATGCTGTTTTTTACAAGTTCGGTGATTGCGTCTTCTAATTCTGTTTTGGTTAATTTGTCTTTGATTTCTTTTTCAATTTCTTCAATAGGAATTAATTTTCCCATTTTGTCTTCAAGTTCTGTTATTAAGTCTCTTACGATAAACACTTTATTTCTTTGTGAAGCTGTTCTACCTAATGTAATTTTATCAATGTCAAAAGTTTTGGATTCGTAATCATAACCAACTTGGGTTAAATAATATTTTATGATTCCAATTGCTATTTGAGCATCTTCTTTTGTAACTATTTCTCTTAGTTTTACTTTTGCTGAGGCTTCAGACAATCTAATGAGTGCTTGCAACTGCCTGGCTGAAATTGGGATTGGTCTTGTTGCACTATCTGATGAAACAGGTTTGTTTCTTAAATCAACATAGAATTTTTTTATTTCTGCAACAGCCTCGTCGCTTAATTGTGGTTTTATTCTTTGTTTGGAATAAGCAATGTACTTTCTAAATAAGTCTCTTGGAATAAGCATTGTTTCTCCTTGTTTTCTATGTTCTAATAAAACATGGCTTGCAATTCTGCTGTCTTTTTCTTTGTCTGGTAAATCTCTTAATGTAAATATAACATCGAACCTGTTGATTAGTGTTGGGGGCAAGTCAATTTGTTGTGCTATTGATTGGTATGGGTCGAATCTTCCGAATTTTGGGTTTGCGGCGGCAAGGACAGACGTTTCTGAACGAAGTGTTGCTTGCACATTAGCTTTTGAGATTGTCACAGTTTGCTGTTCCATTGCCTCGTGCATGGCGCTTCTGTCACCTGGGTCCATTTTTTCTAATTCATCTATGCAGACAAGCCCTTTGTTTGCTAATACCATTGCTCCTGCTTCTAAACTCCAACCCCTTAGATACTCGTCTCTCACCACGGTTGCGGTTAGTCCTGCCCCGGAGGCTGATTTGCCCACAACATATCTTCCTTTTGGGGAAATGTTTGCCATAAATCCCAAGGTTACTGATTTTGCTACACCTGGGTCGCCGATTAATAAAATGTGGATGTCTCCTCTGCTTTTTTGTCCGTCTGCATAAACTTTTTGCACGCCTGAAAATAATTGTAAAACTAAAGATCTTTTTATTTCTTCATAACCCCAAACACTTGGAGTTATACTTCTTGCTAATTTTTCAAATACTTCTGGGTCTTCGGATAATTCTAAAATTTGTTTTTCATCTTCCTCGCTTATATCTAATTCTTCAAAAGTTTCTTCCAAGGGAATTATGTTGTTTACTTCAACAGCCAGAGCAAATCTTGTTGATAAACCTCCTGTTGATAAGGGCACAGGAACTTCTTTTAATATGCCGATGATTTTTATTCGCGCGCCAGGAGTTGTTTTTTCTTCCATTCGCGGTTCAACTAAATCTTCTTTTACAAAAGTATCAATTCTTTTTGGCTGTTCTCCCCCCATTAAAGATTCAGGAGATTCTTCAATTACTAATCTTTGAGTGTCAACCATTTCTTTTGAAAGTAATTTGAACCCGCCCCTTCTTCCGCACGAGCATCTTGCTGGTTCTCTGAATTTTTTTTCAATTTGTAAAACAGAGATAACTGTTCCGCAACTTGGGCACTCGAATTTTGCATTTACAACTTGGGGCAAGACATCTGAAGCTTGACGAATAATTCCTTCTATAACGATTAATTCATTTAGGTGCTTTGAACGAATGTTCCTTATTTTCATCTCTTGTATTTTTGGTAAATTCTTTAATCTTATTCTGGAGTTTTTTACAAGGCCTGATTCTTCAACAGCTTGTTCAATAAGACTTAGAGTTTCTTCTGGATTTGAAAGTATTTCATCTGCAAGTTTGTTTGAGAATTCGGTCAATTTAATAAAATCCAAATAAATAACATTGTCTGCTTTTTTCAAAGATTCTCCTAATTCTTTTTTGTAAGATTCAAAGAAATTTTTTGCCTCAATCATTAATTCCTCGTTTTTTGGTCTTGGTTGGTCTTCCTCTTCTTCCATAGCTAAAAAAATAGGGGAGAGTTTTTATAAATTTATGTGGATTATTAAGTAGTTTTAGAAAAATAGGATTACTTTTTAGTGGTTTTAAATAATTATTTCTTATAATTCTTCAAAGCAGTTTTGACATTTTTTAGAAGTTGTTGCATGCTAATTTCTAGTTGTTGCTTGTTTTTTGTTCCTGTGCAAACAAGTTTTCCATTGCTAAAAAGTAAGAATGTTGCATTTGGTTCTATTAATTTATAGACAAGACCTGGAAATTGTTCTGGCTCATATTCTGTGTTTTGCATTTCTAATGCCAGAAAATTTAAATTAAGTTTGAGATTAATTGTGCCTGAAGCAACAATATTTTGAACCGTTATTACAGGTTTTATTGTTATGTTGACGCTTATTTTTCTTAGTTGTTTTATTACTGCTTGAATTACTTGTCTCACTTGAGAAACTGATTTTGTTCCTGTGCAAACAAGATTTCCTGAAGAAAAAACAAGGACAGCAGATTTCGGTTCCTTTACTCTTAGAACAAGACCTGGAAATGTTTCAGGATTGTATTCTGTGTTTGGCTGTGTTCTTGCTAGTTTTGTTAAAGGAATTGGTTTTCCTAAAGAAGTTGTAGCAACGATGTTTTGAATTTTATAATCGCTTTTGGACTTTTTTCCTACCATATTGGGTTTTTAAATGAAAATTAGTTTATAAATTTACCCGTAATGATAATTTCTTTTTTGTTTTTCAAAATCTTTTTTTATTTCATTTATGTTTGCTATTTCTGAAAGTGGTTTGTCTAATCTGAGTGCAGTAAATCTTGGAAATCTTAAAGCAAAACCCGAATCATAGTTTTGGGACTTTTGTATTTCTTGATAAGTTACTGAGACGACAATTTTTGGTTTTATTTCTACATGTCTCCCTTTTTCTTTTGTGATTAATGGTTTTAGTAGTTTGGTTAATTCTTCAAAAGAAATTCCTTGTTCAGATTTCTCTTTGATGCCTGTGCCAACTTTTCCAATTTCTAAATATTTTCCATTTTCTTTACATGAAAGTATAAAACTTGATAACCAACCACTTCTTTTTCCTGTTCCATATTCTGCGCCAGTTATTACTAAATCTAAATCTTTTTCTTCAGGTTTTATTTTAATCATATGTCCAACTCTCCTCCCTGGTTTATATTCTGCTTTAAGATTTTTCATCATAACTCCTTCTTGATTATTTTTTAATGCTTCTTTGTAGAATTCTTTTGCTTTTTTTTCATCACTAGTTGTGATTTGTTTAGCACAAATTATTTTGTAAGGATGATTCTCGACTATCTTTTTTATTATTGCTGTTCTTTTTTCAAAAGGTTCATCTAATTGGGATTTTCCATTATAATGAAGTATATCAAAAACATTTACTTCTACTGGAAGTTTATTTTGTAATCTTTCAATATTGTGTTTTCTTCTAATTCTCTGACTAATATCTTGGAAAACTTTGTATTCTTTTGTTTTTTTATCAAATCCAACAGCCTCGGAATCTAAGATAAATGATTTTCCTTTAACATATTTTTCAATGTATTCTACAATTTCTGGAAATTGTTTTGTGACATTTTCTAAACTTCTTGTAAATAATTTTATTCCTTCTGAATTTTTATGGATAAGGAGTCTGAAACCATCATATTTGTATTCTATTGCACAAGGCTGACCGACTTCTTTAAATCCGTCTTTAATTGTATTTACTTTTTGAGCCAACATGGCTTTGATAGGTTTTCCAACTTGGAGTTTTATTTTTTCTAGTTCTTTTATTTTACCTTTTTTAGCAATATCAAAAACTTCTGCAACATCATTTGATTTATCAATTGCTCTTTGGATTATTTCAGATGCGTGTTTGTCTCTATCAAAAAATGCCGAAGAGATTGCTTCTCTTATTGTGCTTTCTTGAACACCAATTCTTAAGTCCCCGATTAATGTTCTGATTAAATATTTGGCTTCTAAGGGTTCGGCAGATGTTAAGAGTTCTGTGATTAGAGCGAGTTTTTTGTTCACTGTTCCTTTGCCTTCTAATTCAGGGAGTTTTCTTAGGTTCTCTAAAACTTTTTCAGTAGTTACAATATGTGAATGAAGTGTTGATTGTTTTTTGTGCAAGGTGAATTTTTCAGAAGTTTTTCCTAAGTCTCCGACGGATTTCCATTCTTGGATTATTTTTTTTGGGTTTGTTCCTGTTGCTTTTGAAATAGCTTTTATTGCTAACTGGTTGCTTATACCAATTCTTCTTTCATCATATTCTGGGTAAATGTCTCCTTGTAATAAATACATTAGTTCATTGTCTTTATCTGAAAGGTGTACAAGGAATTTAGAAAGTATTTTTATTTTTTCAAGTCTTTTTGTTGTTGAGGACAATTCTTCATAAAGTTGTGCGAGTTTTAGATAGTTCATTTTATTTTTAACCATCCGTAGATTGCTACAATTATGTAAACTGCTTGAAGAATTATAAAGATTGGGTCTTTTATGTAGATACTATAAATTTCTAATAAAATTCCTCCTAATAATAGAAAAGCGAAAATTGTTTTTCTTTTTCTTGATTTTTTTGTCAACAAAAAAGTTCCATTAATTATAGAGATTAATCCTAATGTACCAATTATTTGAAAGAGATTTATCACCATATTTATTTTAAGAAGAAGGTGTTTTTAAGATTATTTCTTCCAAAACTTGTCCCCTTCTTTTTCCATTTTGTCAAGTCTGGTATAGTAATCTGGGAATTCGTTTAGATGTGCTAATGCGATTTTGCCTGTTGTTAATGGATCATCGTCTGTGACATTTGTGTTAGAATCAATAGTTCCGTGTTCAAGTTCAACGTCCATCCCTATACGAAATTGTTCAATATCAAATTTGTCCCACTTGATTCCTATTTGTTCACCAATTTCTTTTGCTTGTTCCGTTGTGAATGATTTTTTCATTTATTTTCCTTTTCTTCCACCAGCTCTCATACTTGGACGTGATTTATTCATTGGATTTTTACTTCTTAATCCTCTAGATTTTTTTCCTGCAGAAGTTAATCCCCTCATTGCTCTTTTTTTGTTTGTAGGTTCACAAACCCATTTCATTGTTTTGTCATTTTTTATTTCTGGTTTTGTTGGGTCAACACAAATTACTTCGTAGAAATAATGAATTCCGTCTTTTCCAATTGGATATGAATTTAGAACTACAAGATTTTTATATTTTCTTTCAACTCTTTGTTCTGCAATCCATTTGTAATTCATTTTTAAATTTTTTCTAGTGTGAAGTCTTTTAGATCTTCTACCTTTGTTTGGTCGTGGTCTTTTGTGACCTCCTCTCTTCAATCGAATTCTTATTACGACAAATCCTTTTTTGTCTTTGTATCCAAGGGTTCTTGCTCTATCTAATCTAAGTGGTTTGTCAACTTTTGTGAACACTCCTGATTTCCTCCACGCAATCATTCTTTCTCGAAGAGTTTTTTTGTCAGGTTTTTTCCACGCTTGCCTTAAATAATGATAAAGTCCTTTTACTCCTTTTAGATTTTCCTTTGGTTTTTCTTCTACCATGAAATGTTGAGAGAATTTTAATTTTTAAAGGTTTTGGGGTTAACAAAATTGATAAATAACTTAATTATATGATTTATATGTGATCCTGTAGCTAAATTAGGTCAGTGAAAATCTGTTATTGATTCTTAAAATTTGTCGCTGTTTAATATCTTTGTCTGACTGTCATCCTTCACATACATAAATTTTAAATAGTATCTCATTTTGCTCGATACTATATGAGCCTGTAGCTCAGTCTGGCAGAGCACTACTCTGATAAGTACAAACGAGTTCGTTTCTTTAGAACCGATATACGATTCAGAAAGGTAGGGGTCCACGGTTCAAATCCGTGCAGGCTCATATTATTTGAAGCGCTTGTGGTTTCGTTTGAAATTGAAATTTCGGACGACGGAGAGTTTTGAAAAAACAACCCACAAATCCGTGCAGGCTCATATTAATTTTTAATCCCTAGCTCAAGAGTTAATTTTTCATCTAGAAATTGATAATTGGTTATAGGAAGGTTTATAGGAATTATTTTGAAGTAAGCTGTTTTGTCTGCGAGGGCTTTTATTTCAATGCTGCTCTCGAGGCTGATTATTGAAATGTTGTTTATTGAATTTACTCCAGGCATATTTATTTCATATATTACTTTATCTGCGAATCTTCTTATATTTGTTAAAGGTTCTTTTTTTGGCAAGGTTGAGATTTTTTTGAGAGATTCGTTCGAAATATTTGGAAGAATTTTTCTTTGTTCTTTGACAACTTGCTTTTGATGTGATAATTTTATATCTTTTGGGTCAATTCTTTTACCATTTATTATTAATTCAAAATTTGTTTTTGGAGTCTTGTTTTGATTTTGAAGTTCTTTGTGTATTTCGTTTTCTAACATTTTGAGTGTTTTTCCCAACATCCCTCCGATTATCTTTCCCCCAACTCCTCCGAACAAAGAATTAGAAAATTGTTCAAATTCATTTATGGTGTCTGTTTTTCCTAACATCCCCCAGTCTTCTGCGTTTTTATTAAAAGAGTTTCCACAATGAGGGCAGAAATCATAACTTTTATTTATTTTTCTATTGCAATTTTGGCATTTTCTTTTTTTGAACATAACTAAAAGATAATTTTGATTAGTTTAAATAAGTTCTTATTTAAGATATAAATATTTTTTTATATGAATAATATCATTTACTTCTTCATGGATTGTTGGGGCTCCTTCTTTCATGATAATTTCCTTGAATGCTTTTGAAGATGTGAATTTTTTTGTTTTTTTAATTTCTTTTATTTTTGGAAGCCCCCATATAACTGATGCAGCTCTTGCTAATGCACCAATAATGAATATTAAAATTATTGGTTGTATGAAATTAGTGTCGAGGATTTTTATTAAAAGTGCCCCTAGTGATGCTCCTAAGAAAAGTCCAATTCCCCAGAACATATTGTAATAGGAAATTGCGAGCCCCCTTTTTTGGTAACTAACATTATCGTATATAAAATTTGTTTCAGACAAGTGGATTCCTGCCCAAGCAATTCCGCTTAATGCTGACGGGATGAAAATTAAATAAAAAATATTTGAATTTAAAACCCACAATATTGGAATAAAAGGAATTATTAAAGTTGAAATACATAGTGTCCTATAATTACCATATCTGTCTGCGAATTTTCCCCACAATTCTAAAACAATTAATGAGAAAATTGTTCCTGAGAAGATTATTACCATATACGCAGTGTATGAAAAATTTAAATGTCTTAGAAGATAAACTACTAAAAGAGGGCTTGAGATTGCAGTTGTGAATGTGAAAAAGAATCTGAATAATGAGAATTTTCCGAAGTTATTTTTATTTGAATTAATTAAAAAATCCCAAAATGAAAAGTAGTAACCTTTTTTTAATTTTATTTTTGGTTCGTATTGTTTATGGAGAATTTTCCAACAAGTTAATCTTGAGAGTAATGCTAAAGAAAATAAAATTGCAAATCCGAACATTATATGGTGGTTTTTCCCAAAATAATCTAGGAAAAATGCCGCGGAGATTGCTAGAACAACAGAAGTGAATCCCATTAAAAGATTTCTTTTTGAGAAATATTTTCCTCTGTGTTTATTTTCAACAATATCACCCATCCAAGAAAACCATGCTGGATATCCAAGATTTCCTGCAATTGTATATAATGAAAAAGAAAATAAAACCAAAATTGGAAGAGATTCTAATAAAATCCCGCTATAGAACAAAATTGCAATTGCAATAAACGGCAACCAAATTAATGATTCGAAAAAAATACTTCTTAGAACAATTTTTTTCCTAGGGTATTTTTCAGGTAGTCTTGAGCCGAACATTTGGCTTATTGGACCGAGCAATCCGCTGAAAGCACTTATCATAGCAACAACCGATGAACTTGAATTAATTGCAATTGCAAATGGAGAAACATAATAATCTCCAAAGGAGTTTTTAGCTGAAGTAAAAATTCCTTCTTTTATGCTGTACTTTCTTGCTTTTTTCTTTAATTTTTCTATTTTAGGAGATGAAAACAACCTCGCGGTTTTTTTCGATTTTCCCTTCCTGTTCCGATTAGCGATTTCTTTAAGGGCTTCCGATGGAAATCGCATGTTCTTTTTTTTCACCATCTTTTAATTTATTAGCAATTATTATTAATAAATGTTGTGAAGGTTATGTTATACCATACGAGTTTTTATATAATCTAGTTTCCTAAATAAAATATGGGGGAGGAACTTATTAAATTAGTAGAACTTGCAGTTGCTTGTGCCAGGCAAGGCAGAACACTTCAGAGGATTGGGGGATACCTCACAAGTAAAGAGCAGGAGTTAATCCCAGAAATATATTCCAGGATTATTGATAGTCAAATAGTAGATGGAGATAGTCCTGTTACTGCTATTAAGACTAGTAAAACTGGGAGAAAAAGGAAAATAAGTATGAGCGAGGCTGTTGATTGGTTTGTTGAATCTAGACCTAAATGGAGTCAACCACTGCAAAAAAAGATGAGGGAAGAACTGCCCCCTTTAGTAAAAACAATACTTGCTTATGGGTTAAGAGAAGGAATGGATTTGTCAGATGATTATTATATGAGTGTAATAACAGATGTTGCAAATGTTTCAGAAGAGCGTGCAGAAAGAATGTACTATGAACATTTAAAACCCCAAATGTAGGAAGTTGATGAGTTGTCTGGGCTTATTGAAACAGAGATAAAGCAAAAAAAGAAATAGGTTAGTTTTTTATATTCTTGTTTTCTAAATTTATTATGAAGAAGAAATTTTATGTTACTACAGCAATTGATTATGTAAATGCAAAACCCCACATTGGACATGCATTTGAAAAAGTTTTAGCAGATGCTCTTGCAAGATGGAAGAGAGAGAAAAAGAACGAGGTTTTTTTTCTTACAGGAGTTGATGAGAATGCTCAAAAAAATGTTCAAGCTGCTGGAGAAGTAGGAATTCCTGTGAAAGAATTTATTGATAAGAATACTGCTTTGTTTAAGGAATTGTGTAAGGAATTAAATATTAGTCATGATAAATTTATCCGAACTACTGCTAAAGAACATTCTAAAGTTGTTAAGGAAATTTTGAAGAAGATTATTGATAAAGGTGATATTTACAAAGGAGTATATGAAGGAGATTATTGTTCTGGTTGCGAGGCGTATCTTACTGAAAAAGATTTGGTTGATGGGAAGTGTCCTGAGCATAATAAAAAGCCAGAGCATACTAAGGAAGAGGCTTATTTTTTTAAATTAAGTAAATATAAAAATCAGTTAATTAAATTTGTAGAGAATTATGTTGTTCCTGAATCAAGGAAAAAGGAGATTCTTTCTAGGCTGAAAGAAGATTTGAGAGATGTATGTGTGAGTAGAAAAGGAGCAGAATGGGGGGTTGATTTTCCTGGTGATAAAAATTTTAAGGTTTGGGTTTGGATTGATGCTTTGATTAATTATGTTTCTGGAGCAGAAGATAAATGGCCTGCAGATGTTCATATTGTTGGGAAAGGGATTAATTGGTTTCATTCTGTTATCTGGCCTGCGTTATTAATGTCTGCAGGAATTGAACTTCCAAAGAAACTTTTGGTTCATGGTTATTTGAATGTTAGAGGGAAGAAAATGTCAAAATCACTAGGGAATGTGATTGACCCTCTTGCACTTGTGAAAAAATACGGCGTGGACCCTGTGAGATATTCTTTGTTAAGATGTTCTGTGTTTGAAGATTCTGATTATTCTGAAGAAATTTTAATAGAAAGAAACAACAATGAACTTGCAAATAAGTTAGGGAATTTGGTTTCAAGAGTTAGTGGGTTGATTGAAAGGAATGGTTTGGAAAAAACACAAAACAGATTGATTAAAAAGTTGAATGAGAAAAAAATTGAGAAACTTTTGGAGAATTATGAATTTGATAAAGCGTTGAATGAGGTTTTTGGTTTTATTGATTTTTGTAATGAATATGTTCAAAATAAAAAACCATGGGAGACAAAGGATAAGAAAGTTCTTTATGAGTTAAAGGAATCTATTTTAAAAATTGCTGATTTGCTTTTGCCTTTTATTCCTGAAAGTGCAGAAAAGATTAAAAAGCAGTTTAGTGCAGAAGAGATTAAAAAGGGCAAAATCCTTTTTGAAAAGATAAAATGACAGAAGGAATAGTTGAATTTAAAGACTGGGAAAAAATTGATTTGCGAGTTGCACAGATTAAAGAAGTTGAAGATATTGAAGGTGCTGATAAACTTTACAAATTAACTTTAGATGTTGGTTCTGAAATTGGAGAAAGAGTTATTTGTGCGGGGATTAAACAACATTATTCAAAAGAAGAATTAGTTGGTAAAAAGATAATTTTATTTGTGAATCTTGCTCCTAGAAAAATGCGAGGTATTGAAAGTCAAGGAATGCTTTTGGCTTCTGTTAGTGAGGATGAGAAAGAAGTTATTTTAGTTTCTCCTGAAAAAGAAATTGATGATGGAAGTCGTGTTAGTTAGATAAATTTATAAATTAAAGTTGATTGGGATTTTTATGTGTAATGAATGTGGAAAATATCAGAAAGGAAATGTTGTGCTTTATCCTTCTAATGATGAACTTATAGATTTTGCTAGAAAAAAAGCATTTGAAGATATTGAAACAAGTAAGGTTTTTTCTTCAAACGATTCTTCTATGGTAAAAATATTGTTTGAAGATTAATATTTATTTTAATTACGCAAACCTAATTTTTGAAGAACTCTTTGCACTATATTTTCTCTGTCTTTATTTGAATCATATTCTACATCTAAAATTTTTGCTGCAATTTCTTTGTAAGCTCTTGCTGAATTGCTTTTTGGAGCGGTATGAATAACAGCGTCTCTTAGATTTAATGATTTTGGAATATCTATATCCTCTGGGATCATTCCAAGAATAGGTGTCTCCAACATTTCTTTTACTGTTTCTGGTTGCATTTCTATTTTGTTTTTTTTAACCCTTGTTATAATTATTCCTCTAACTGTTTTTTTCATTTGTTCTGCAAGTTTGATTGTTTTTAATGCATCAGTAATTGCGGGCATTTCTGGATTTGTGATTATTATTAATTCATCGGCAATTTCAATTGCAGATATTGCTTCTTCACCAAGTCCTGCGGCACAATCAATAATAACATAGTCTGAAATTTCTTTGAATTCTTTTTTAAAATTTTTTATTTTTTTCAAATCTATTTTTTTCAGTTCTTTTATTGATAAAGAAGAAGGCATGATTTTCATTCCTGATTCATGTTCGTAAACAGCTTCGAAAGGGTCTGCTTTATTTAATAAAACATGATTTAAATTTATTGGAACTTCTGGCGAATTTAAATGGATTCCAATGTTTGGTGTAGAGAGATTTCCGTCTATAATTAATGATTGTCCACCAAAATAATTTATGGCTGCGCCTAGATTTATTGCAGAAGTGGTTTTTCCAACACCACCTTTACCAGATGTAATAACGATTATTTTTGACATTTTCGCGATATAATTTTATGATAGAAGAAATTGCCTTGTTGTACTTATAAACTTTTCCAACTTTTCTGCATAGATTTTTAGTTGTTCTAAATTTACATTTATTTCTTTCCCTTTGTAAAATATTTTTAGATTAACGTTTTTTCTAAATTCTCCTGTTCTTTCTTTTTTTAATTCTTCAATTTTTCTAAACATTTCATACATTTCTATAACTTGTAAGAAATCTTTATCTTTCTTGAATAGTTTTTTTACATCTTCTATTTTTCCGATTGGATTTAAAGAAATTGAGGAGATTTTCTTTTTTTTCTTGGCGTGTTTTAATATTCCGTTAATGCTAGTTTCAATCATCCTTTTCCACCTTAAAATGAGATTTAATATTACATCACAGGTTTTTGTATACTTCAAGCTAACATAAAGAAGATGATCTGCACTTATTTTTTCTTGAATTATTTCTTCCATATTATCTAATAAATAGAACTATATTTCATTAAGGATAAGGGCTTTTTATATTTATCTTTAAATTGTTTCTTTAATTTTTTTCAGAATATTTTTAGCTAATGTTAAAAATTCTTTTATTTTTTCAATTGTTATTGTTTTTTGTTGTAAATTTTGAGAGAGAATAATAATTTTTGTGTTTTTCATAAATTCCATTGAACTTTTTTTATGTTCTTCTACAATATCAAATAATTCTAAAATTAATTTTATATCTTGTTTTGTGACATCATATTTTTTAGCACATTTTTCTTCAAATGTTTTGAAATTTGTTTTTGGGTTGTTGTAAAGATTTATTCTTTTGTAAAGATATTCATATTGGAGTATTGAACTAATGCATTTTGAGATTGCTATTTTTGTGTCTATTAGAATTTTTAACAAGAGTTTTTTGTCCTTGATTAAGGGAAATGTCACATAAAGCATATGGTCTGCAGTGGAGATTATTTTGCTTGCTTCTTGGAGATTTTTGAGGAACTTATCCATTAAATTATAAAGAAATCAGAATATATAATAATTTATATAAAAATTTTTAACTCAATTCTAAAATAGCTTCTGCCAAATCACCTGTTTTTTCTAAAGCTTGTTTTGCTTCTGATTCTGAAGCCCCTGTTTTTTCAATAATTGTTTTTATGTCTTCTTCTGAAGTTTTAGGAGAAGAAGTTTCTTCTCTGGTTTCTCCTGCAATTTGAAAAGTTTCTTGTCCTTGCATTTTTACTTTTGTTACTGAAACAGGTTCAATTATTATTTTGGTGTTGTCTGTTTTTTCAATTATCACCCTTGATGTATCAATTTCTTCTTGGGAGATTCCCATCTGTTTCATAACTGCTTGCATTTTTTTTGGGTTCATTCCTGGAATCATTTTAATTTTGTAAAAAAATTAACCTTGCTAAACTACCTTTTTCGAACAAGATTGTTTTAATTTCATTGCTTATTTTAAGACTTTCTTTTTTTGAATACTTAATTAATCCTTCAACCTCCCCTAATTTCGCTAATCTTTTTTGATAATCTTTAGGAAGAAAATCTTTTTCTATTTCAATTATAGAGTTATAAACCTTTGTCATTTTAATTAAAGAAAATTGGTAAAGAAAATCTGAAAATAATTATCAGAATTATGAATACAATTATGTGAGTTGGTTTTAAATTGAATTTGCTTGAGTATTCTTCACTGAATCGCATTAACCCGCCGAATCCTCCGGGCATCTGGACTTGGTTTTGTTGTGCCATAATTATTTTAGATATAGATAGTTTTTAAAAGTTTCTTGATTGTAATAAATTATGGCTAAAAATAATTTTGATTTTAAGGCAATAGAAAAGAAATGGGCAGATTTTTGGGATAAAGAGAAGATGTACAAGTTTGATGTTAATACAAAGAAGGAAATTTTTTCATTTGATACTCCTCCGCCAACAGTTAGTGGTAGGCTTCATATTGGTCACGCGTTAGGTGATAGTCATCAGGATTTTTTTGCCAGGTTTAAGAGGATGCGTGGATTTGAGATTTTGAACCCGTTTGGAACAGATAATAATGGGTTGCCTACATTGAAGCTTGTTGAGAAAGAGAAAAAAGTTGATTCTAAAAAAATAAAAAGGGGAGAATTTATTGAGTTAGCAGATAAGATGATTCACGAAGAATTTATTCCTATGTTTTTTAAAGACATGAAAACATTGGGGGTGTCTGCGGATTTTGATATTTTTTATTCGACTATTGATAAAAGAGCGAGACGTATTTCCCAGAAGTCTTTTATTGATTTATATAAAATGGGTAGGGAGTACAGAGTAGATGCTCCTGCTTTATGGTGTCCTTGTTGTCAGACTACAATGGGACAGGTTGAGTTAGAAGATAAAGAAGTGTTTGGTACATTTTCAGATATAATTTTGAAAGTTGATGACAAGGATTTGGTTATTTCGACAACACGTCCTGAATTATTTCCTGCAAGTGTTGCGGTTTTTTATCATCCAAAAGATAAGAGGTACAAACATCTTAAAGGGAAGATGGCGAAGATTCCTTTGTTTAATATTGAAGTTCCGATTATGGAAGATGAGGGTGTTGAAATGGATAAAGGAACAGGGATTGCATATTCTGCGACTTTTGGGGACCAGAAGGACATGGAGTGGCAGAGACAATATAACCTTCCAATTAAAGAAGCAATTGGTAAGGATGGAAGAATGACTTCTTTGGCAGGGAAATATGAAGGAATGAAAATTGAAGAAGCGCGTGAAGAGATTTTGAATGATTTAAAGAAAGGCGGTTTTCTTAAGAGCAAGAAGAAAATTGTGCATATAGTTAATGTGTGTGAGCGGTGTAAAAATCCTGCTGAATTTTTTAGTCATAAACAATGGTTTGTTAAATATCTTGATTTGAAAAATGATTTGTTAAAGTGGGGCAATGAGATTAAATGGTCCCCTCCTAATATGAAAGTTCGTTATGATAATTGGGTTAAAGGATTGAAGTGGGATTGGTGTATTTCGCGTCAGATTCCTTTTGGGATTTCTTTTCCTGTGTGGTATTGTGCTAAATGCGGTGAAGTTATTTTAGCTAATGAAGAGGATTTGCCTGTTGTTCCAATGGAAACAAAACCTCCTATAAAAGAGTGTCCAAAATGCAAGAGCAAAGAATTTATCCCTGAAAAAGATATTATGAATACTTGGGCCACTTCTTCCTTGACACCGACAATTATTAAAGATATTTTAAAGGGCACTCCTGCTCATAAAAAAATTAAAGATAAACCTTTTTCAATTCGACGTAATGGGCAGGATATAATTACGTTTTGGGATTTTAATACAATTGTTAAATCTCAGCTTCATTATAAAAGAAACCCTTGGGAAGAATTGTACATAAATGGTTGGATGCTTGGCAGAGACGGAAGAAAAATGAGTAAGTCTTTAGGAAACGGAATTTCGCTTCAAGAAATTTTTGAGAAATATGGTGCAGATGTTTTGAGGTATCTTTGCGCGTCAATTGGACCTGCTGAGGCTGTAGCGTTTTCAGATAAAGAACTTGTAGCAGGAAAACGATTTTCAACAAAATTAATTAATGCATCAAGGTTTGTTTTTATGAATTTAGAAGATTGGGATTGTAAGCGGCCAAAAAAATTGGAAAAATTAGATTCTTTATTTTTAGGGGAACTTAATCAAGTAATTAAGAAAGTCACTAAGGCTTATGAAGAATATAATATTCCAAGAGCAAAGTTATTATTTGAGAATTTTTTCTGGAAAATGTTTTGTGATAATTATCTTGAGATTGTTAAGAAGAGAATTTACAATGAGAAAGGGGAGAAGAAGATTTCTGCACAGTACGCTTTGTACAAGATGCTCTTAGATATTTTGAAAATGGCTTCCCCGATTATGCCTTTTATTACAGAAGAAATTTATCAAGAATATTTTAGGAAGATTGAAAAAGAGAAGAGTATTCATATTTCTGATTGGCCTGAAGTTGGGACACCACAGGCGTACCCCGAGACATTTTCTAAGAAAATATCTACTAGGGGCAAAGATAAATCAGATAAAACTTTGGATTTGATTTTAGAGATTATTTCAAAAGTTCGTCAGGAAAAAACAAAAGTAGGAAAGCCAATGAATGCAGAATGTGTTTTAACAATTAGTAATAAAGAGAAATTAAAAGATGTTCTTGAAGATTTGAAAGGTGTTACAAATGTGAGAGAGATTAAGAAAGGGAAATTTAAAGTTGAATTTTAGGAAATAAAAATGACAAAATTAACAAAAGCAAATATGAAATTTCTATTAGACAATTTCAGGAGAAACAATGAAACTATCTAAAGAAGAACTTGAAAGTGTTTTAGAAGAATTGCAAAAACATAAGGGGCGTGCGACTGAGTTGATTAGTGTTTATATTCCGGAGGGTTATGATGTGAATGCTGTGCAGAGGCAGTTGGAGGCAGAGAAGTCTACGGCAAAGAATATTAAGTCAACTGCGACGAGGAAGAATGTTAGTGATGCTTTGGATAAGATTGTGCGATTTTTGAAGGATTTTAAGAAGACTCCTGAGAATGGAATGGCTGTTTTTGCAGGGAATATTTCTAAGCAAGAAGGACAGAGTGATTTGCAATTGTGGGATATTGAGCCGCCGCAGCCCTTGAAGATGAGGTTGTATCGTTGTGATAAAGAATTTGTTCTAGAAGTTTTACAGGACCAGTTGGAGATTGAGGAGGTTTATGGGCTTTTGGTAATGGACCGGAAAGAGGCAACAATTGGAATTTTAGAAGGAAAGAGAATTGAGATGTTGCACAATATGTCTTCTGGTATTCCGAGCAAGGTTAGGGCTGGTGGGCAGTCAAGTCAGAGGTTTCATAGAATTACAGAAGGTTTGACAAAAGATTTTTATAAGAGAATTGCAGAGGAGATGAAGAAGATTTTTTTTGAGAATAAAAAGTTGAAAGGGATTTTGGTTGGAGGTCCTGTGCCGACAAAAGATGAGTTTCTTGACGGAAAGTATTTGCAAACTCAGTTGCAGGATAAAGTTATTGGGGTTAAAGATATTGGGAATACAGATGAATCAGGGCTTAAAGATTTGGTGACAGCAAGTCAGGATATTTTGGCTGAGCAAGAAGTTATTCATGAAAAGAAAATTTTAGAGAAATTTTTTGAGACTTTGGGAGAGAAACCTTATTTGGTGACGCGTGGAGAAGAAGATACAAAACAGGCATTGAATTACGGGGCTGTTGAGACTTTGTTGCTTTCTAAGGAAATTAATAAAAAGATTTCCCAAGAATTAATTAAAATCGCGAAAAACACTGGTTCTACAATTGAGATTATTTCTACTGATAATTCAGAAGGAGAACAGTTTTTGAATTTAAGTGGGATTGGTGCAATACTTAGATTTAGAATTTAATTATTTTTTTAAGTAAAAAATTTGTTGATATTATCATAAAAAATATCCCTGCAAACCAGAATATAGGATAATAAGGAAGATTTAAGTTTAAACTCGTGTGATAAACCCAGTTTAAGTTTTGTTCAGGATTTGAAAAAATTCTTGAAAGAATAAAAATTATTGAGGTTTGTATAAAACTTAACTTCCAGGAATTTTTTGAAATTGGTTTGATAAATTTTATTGTATAAATAGCAAGAGGAATTGTGAATATATGTTGGAGGGTTATAATCTTTGATAAAATTGGTCCTGATAGAAAAAAATAATCCACTATGTTTAAGAGAGAATGTTTGAATATTAAAAAATAAATAAAATCAAATGTCCAAATGATTAGAGGGATAGCAATAATGTTAAGTTGGCTTTTTATTAGAAAATGATTTTTTTTTAAAAAACCTATTCCTAAAATTATTAGACTTATATAACAGAACCATAGAATGCCTTGAAAGTTTTTCAAGAAAAAAGAATTTACAATAGAAACAACCCCAAAAATAAGAAAAATTATCCCCACAATATTTGCTGTTTTGTTTTCTCCCATATTAATATTATTGAAAATACTTATAAATAACTTCTTATTATTTTATTTATGGTATCTAGCAAAACATTAGAGGAAATTGATGAAAGCAGGGAGAAGGAAGATTTGAAAAGGTTGGAAGCTGTTTTTTTTGTGTCTGGCAGATTTTTGAATATGAGGGAATTGATTTCATTGAGTGATTTGAATCCGATAATAATTAATAAGTTGATTGATAAATTGAAAGACAAATATGAAAAGCAAGAGTCAGCCATGGAGATTGTGGAAAAAAATGGTTTGTGGAAGATGGATGTGAGGCAGGAATATTCAGGAATAATTAATAAGTTAGCAACAGGGAGTGCTGAGTTTTCAAAAGCAGAGCAAGAGACTTTGGCGATTATTGCGTTTAAGCAACCGATTAAACAGTCGGTTGTGATTAAAATTCGTGGGAACAAGGCATATGACCATGTGAAAAAGTTTTCTGAATTAAATTTAATAAAGAAAAAGAAAGAGGGGCACACAAATATTCTTAGTTTGAGTGACGAGTTTTATGATTATTTTAATGTTGCTGATTCTGGTAGTGGATTACAAGAATCTTTAAAAGAAGTGTCTTCTGAAAGATAAAATGGAAACACTCCCGATAATCTATTTAATGTATATGTTTGTTTCAATTTATTTTCTTTCTTTATTTTTATCTTTATTTTTTAAGAATAGAAAAGATTTTTTTGACTATCCAAAAACAAATAAAAAGTATTCTATTTCTGTTTTAGTTCCTGCATGGAATGAGGAAAAAACTATTGAAGGAACAATTAGAGCGATTTTTTCTTCAGGATATGATTTGGAAGAAGTAATTGTTTTAAATGATGGTTCAAAGGATAATACAAAAAAAATTGTTGATAAATTATTAAAAGAATATCCAAAATTAACAATTCTCAATAAAGAAAATTCTGGAAAAGCTGATTCATTAAATCAGGGCCTTGAAATGGCTAAAGGAGAATTGGTGGCGGTTGTTGATGCAGATAGTTATCCGGATAAAGGTTCGTTTGAAAAAATGATTGGTTTTTTTGATGACAAGAAAGTTGGAGCAGTAACATGTGTTTTTATACCAAGGAATGACAAAAGATTTTTTGAAAGATTACAAGCAATTGAGTATAATATTATCGCTTTTACAAGAAAACTTTTAGGTTATGTTGATGCTATTTATGTTACTCCTGGTCCTCTTGCATTATATAGAAAATTTGCTCTTAAGAAGATAAAAGGATTTGATAAAAATAATCTTACTGAAGATATAGAAGCAACCTGGCATTTGGCTTTTGAAGGATATAAAAGAAAAATGTGTTTAGCAACTCATGCTACCACCACTGTTCCTATTAAATTTAAAGCTTGGTATAAACAAAGAAGAAGGTGGAATATTGGGGGGTTGCAATGTATTTCTAAATATAAAAAATATTTTTTTAAAAAAGGAATGTTAGGATTTTTTATCTTGCCTTTTTTTGCACTTCAACTTTTTTTGGGGCTTTTAGGGTTAAGCATATTTGTTTATTTGGTTAGTACAAGATTCATTAGTAATTTTTTTTATACAAAATATTCTATTGAATTAGGAACATCTATTCTTACTATGAATGATCTTTTAATCACTCCAAGTTTTCTTAATTATTTAGGGGTTATTTTGTTTATTTCAGGAGCGGTTTTCTCAATCTTAGTTTTATTTATAATGAAATCTCAGATTTTAGTTAAACAAAACATTTTTAATCTATTATTTTATTTATTGATATATCTTTCAGTATACCCATTTATTATGATAACAGCTCTTTATCAGTTTATTAGGGGAACTGGAACTTGGAGATAAAATGGAAAAAAATCAAAAATACATATTTTTACAAGCATTGGTAATTACTTTTATAGTTTTTAATATTGGAATTTTTATGGGTAATAAATTAGAAAGTTCTAGGATAGATAAAATAAATCAATGGTATCTTGAATCAGATTTAGAACTTTTGGATCAAAAAATTCAAAGTGATGCTTTTGGGCTTATTGATTTTGATTGCGACCTTCTTGTGAGAGAAAACATAAGATTTGCAGATGACATTTATGAGCAAGCACAAATTATCGAAGAATATGAAAAAGCAAGTAGAATTAATAACGAAATTGTTATTCAGCATAAAAGATATGATCTTTTGAGAACTCTTTTTTGGATTAATAGTATTAAGATTAAAGAAAAATGCAATCCTGATTACCATAATTTAGTTTATTTTTATAAATATAATGAACCTTCTCTTGAACAAAAATCAAAGCAAAATGTTATTTCAAATTTATTATTTCAGTTAAAACAAGAAAAACAAGACAAGATTATGCTTATTCCTATAGCAGCAGATAATAATCTTTTCGCAATTAATTTGCTTATTGAAGAATATAATATTACTGAATTGCCTACGGTTTTGATTGACGAGAAAATCAAAATTGTAAGTATTAATGAATTAGAAGAAATAGATAAATATCTTAATTGATTTCTAACACAACAATCTTAAAAAATGCCCTTTTTCTTTTTTTATGATGGATAAATGTTTTAAGTGCGGGGTTTCAGGAGATAGGGCTTTGCTTTTTGGTGCTATTTCTGAAAAAGGAATTGTTAGAATTTGTAGGAAATGTTCTTTTGAAGAGGATATACCGCTTATGAAATATATGCAAGAAGAGTTTGAAAAGAGACCGACGGTTCATGAAAGGCTTTCCCGTTTATCTGGAATTGAAGTGAAAAATGAGAAAGAAGAGTGCATGCAAGTATCAAAAGAAGTATTAGATGAATCTTTGATGAAGATTGCAAATGAAAATTTTCGCAAGAATGTTTTAGATAAAAATCCTTTGGGAATGATTGATAATTTTCATTGGATTATTATGAGAGCGAGAAGGTCTAAGAAATTGAACCAAAAACAGTTTGCAGAAGCAATTGAAGAATCTGAGGAGGCAATTAAGATGGCAGAGAAAGGGGTTCTTCCTAAGAATGATTTTGTATTAGTAAATAAAATTGAGGATTATTTGGGAATTAGAATTAGGGACGAGTTTGCACCAAGGGGAGAACTCTTTGTGAATAGGGAAGTAAATACAGATAGCAAAGATTCTTTTGATGAAGATGTTGAGATTATTAAAGAAGAATTTGCGCAAAAGGTTAATGAAGACAAGGTTAAGTTTGATGATATTACTACAAGAACTTTAACAATTTCTGATTTACAGGAGATGAAACAGAAAAGAGAAGAAGAGATTTTTGAGAAGCCAGAGAAAATTGATTTTGATAAGGAAGATATTTCTCAAGAAGAGATTGACAGGATTCTTTTTGGAAAATGACAAGTTTTTTAAATCAAATTTATTCTAATTTAATATGGAAATTAATATTTTGAAACAATCAAAAGACGAAATGGAAGTTGAAGTTGAAAGTTTGACGATTGCGGAGATTCTTAGAGTTTATTTGAATAAGGATTCTTCTGTTGATTTTGCAGCGTGGGAAAGAAAGCACCCTACAGAGAAACCTGTTTTGAAAGTCAAGACAAAGGGCAAAATAGCGAAGAAAGCAATTACAGATGCGATTAATTCTATTGGAAAAGATTTGGATAAAACACTTAATGATTTTAAAAAGATGAAGTAGTATCATAATCCTTATTAACATTAGTTTTCTTTATTTTTTATGAATGAAAATAAAATTTCTACAGGGAACTTGGATTTTACAAAATGGATTGAAGGAGGTTATGAGAAAGATGTGATTACGATGATTGCTGGGCCTCCAGGTTGTGGGAAGACGAATTTTTGTTTTTTGGTTTGTTGTAGTCAGGCAAAAAAAGATAACAAGATTATTTTTGTTGATACAGAAGGAGGGTTTTCTGTTGATAGAGTTAGACAAATTGTTGGAGAAGATTGCGAGAAGGTTTTAGAAAATATTTTGTTGCTGGAGCCTGTGAATTTTGAAGAGCAGAAAAAGTGTTTTTTGAAGTTGTTGGAAAGGGTTAAGAAAAATCATGTTAGTTTGATTGTTGTTGACGGGATGGCGATGTTGTATCGGCTTGAGTTGGGGGATGCAATTAAATCGAAAAATTCTGATAGTATCAAAAAAGTAAATAGTGAGATTGCAAAACAGATGAGGGTTTTGGCTGAGATTGCGCGGAAGCAGAAGATTCCTATTATTATTACAAATCAGGTTTATGGGGGGTTTTTATCTGAAGACGATTGGAAGAAAGGAGTTGAACGTGAGATGAATATTGTTGGAGGAGACTTAATGAAATATTGGAGTAAATGTATAATTGAGTTAAAGAAAAGTGGGGCAAGGCGAAAAGCAGTTTTGTTGAAGCATAGGAGTTTGCCTGAGAAAGAATTTAGTTTTGAAATTATTGATAGCGGGATTAGAAGACGCGGTTGGATATAAAATTAAATTTTTTTTATCAAGGGAGATTCTGAGGGACTTATTATAAAAAAATATTCTTCAGAATCTTTTCTAGAAATATGGAGTGTATCGTTTCCTGATCTTTTCCATTGTGTTTGAACAAATGGTATTGGTAAGCCGGTCACAAATTTTTCATAATCTTTGGTATAAGAAATGTTTGTTATTAATTTTATTTTTTTATTTTCTTCTTGTTTTCTTTTTCCACATATAAGTAATTGATTTTCCTATTGTGAATATTGCTCCTCCAAGAGTTCCAATTAGCATATCAATCATTGTGTCGTCGTTTTTAGGCAAAACTAAATTTAGTTTTTCAATTCCAGATATATCCCGAATATAAACTCCTTGTAATTTGAAATCCCAGAGCAAGTCAATAAGGTATTCACCCATTTCGTGAAGTGCAAGAAAAGATAAAATAAACATGAAAGTGACTAATAATTTCCATTGAAAATTTAGACGTTGGTTATTAATCATATGGAAAATTAATGCACTTCCTAAAATTGGCGAGATAAGGTGTAGGATTTTGTCGTAGTTTTCAGAAAGAAAATAAAGTGGTGCAAGAAGAATTCCTGAAATTAAGATAATTAAAATGTAGATGTAATGTTTTGGTTGGAAATTTATTTTGAAAAAAGTATCAAGAAAATAAAAAATTAGAAAACCTATTGCAAAACCTGCAACTCGCACAAACATTGAAGAATTTTTAAGAAAGTACAAGATTAATAAAACTCCAATTGCAATGCAAATAATCAACCATCTTTTTTTCTTTGCGTCCATTATTTTAATAACAAAATAGGATATAAAAACTTAGGCTTTTTCTTCTTGCTTTTTTCTATATTCCTCTAGTCTTTCTTTATTTGATTCGCAAGCAGAATTAAAACAAAAAAACCATGGGCGTTTTCCATGCTTTAAACTCATCATTAAAGGAAAGCCACATTTTTCACAGGTTTTTTCTGTTTTTTTGATTGTTCCAGGAGGAAGACTAAAAGTTGTTTTGCAATTTGGATAGGCATCGCAGGCAACAAAATGCTTTTTTGTTTTTCTTGAATAAGTTATTGCGAGGTCTCCTTTTTTACAAACAGGGCATTGAGTTAAAGTATTTTCGATTTTTTGTTGTTCTCTTAATTTAAGATTCGCAACTAAAAGTTCTTTTCCAATTTCTTTTTCATTCTTATTAAAGTCTTTTGAAATGTCAATTAAAGTTTTTTTTGCTTTTTCCAAAATTTTTTCTTCTTTTATTTTTAATTCTTTTTTTGCTTCAACAATTGATTGCATTTGGTCTTCAAAACTTCTGGTCAATTTTTCATCAATTATAATTGGAGAATATTTTTCAAGAGTTGAGATTAAAGAAATTCCAAGAGGGGTTGCTTCAATTGATTTTTCTTTTACATATCCTCTATTATAAAGTGTTTCAAGAATTGAAGAACGAGTTGTTTTTGTTCCGAGGTTTCTTTTTTCAAGTTCGGATAAAATTGAAGCAGGAGAATATCTTTTTGGAGGTTGAGTTTCTTTTTCTTCTGTTTTCAGATCTATGATTTTTACTGGTCCTTCTAAATCAGGAATTTCAACATGTTTAGATTTAGAAGGGTAAATTTCAAGCCAAGCCTTTTTTCTAATTGAAGAACCATTAGCACTAAATAATAAATTGTTGGTTGTTACAGAAACTTTTTTATTATCAATAATAGCGTCGTCGCAGAAGAGAGATAGAAATCTTTTAACGATTAAATTGTATATTTTTTCTTCATCTCCAGATAAAATTTGTTTGTTCCCTGTTGGGTAAATTGAAGGGTGAGCAGAGTCTGATTTTTTCCCTTCAATTGGTTTATTTTTTGTGATTAATTTTTCAACATCGTATTCTTTTGCAAGTTTTTTTAAAATTTCTTTGTAACCAATTGAAGCAGGAAGTTTTTGAGAAGATGTTCTAGGGTAAGAAATTAATCCTGCTAAATAAAGTGATTGGGCAATTTGTAAAGTTTTAGATGGAGTCAAGCCATAAAATTTGTAAGATTCTGTTTGAAGAGTTGTTAAATTAAATGGAGGATTTGGAGGAATAATTTGTTCTGTTTTTTTTGTTTTCGCTTCAACTGTTTTTCCAATTAATCCTTCAAATTGGGGCAAATCATTTTTATTAAAAATATCTTTATTGTGCTTTAATTTTTCAGGAAATGGTTTTTCTCCTTCTTTTTGAATATTAATAAAAACCTGCCAATAAGGTTCTGGTTTGAAAGTCTGGATTTTTCTCTCTCTTTGAACAATTAAATTTAGAGCAGGACCTTGGACTCTTCCAATAGACATTATCCGAAATTTGCCGGTTGTTTTTATTGCGTTCATCAAAGCCCGTGATAAATTTATACCATAATACCAATCTAAATGATGTCTTGTTTCTCCTGCAATTGCCTGTCCCCAATCAATATGTTTTGATTTGTTTTCATATGCTTCATTTAATTCTTGTTCTGTCAAGGTAGAGAACTTCATTCGGTTTGCGTCTTTTTGATTGCAAATGAATCTGACAATATTCATGCCGATTACTTCTCCTTCAATATCATAATCTGTTGCAACTGTTAGGCTTCCTGCGTTTTTTGCTAATTTTAACAAAGTGTTGTAATATTTTTTTGTGAAACTTGCTTTTGAATTTGCTAAATAATTTGGAACCCAGGAGATGTCAAAAATTGGGACAGATGAGCCGGGAACATTTTGTTTTAAAGTTAATAAATGTCCAACAGCGCACGCGACAATTATTTGTTTTCCTTCTCGATTTACTTCATAATAAGAAATTTTATTGTCTGTCTTTTGAGTTGCTTTTCCAAGTGCCTGAGCAATTTTTGATGCGGCTTGAGGTTTTTCTGTGATAATTAATTCATAACCTGTTTTTTTAAGAGTAATTTTTTGAGGAATAAATTTTTTTATTGTTGTTTTTGTGTTTCTTTTTTTAGTAATTCTTTTTTTCCTTGTTTTCTTTTTTATAGGATTTATTTTTTCAATTGTTTCTAAAGAAGTTCTTTCTGGTTTTTTGTATTCTTTTTCAATTGAACCTCTTAAGACTTCTTCTCTTTTAGGAGGAGCTTTTTCTATTTTTTCAGTTGTATATTTTAAATCTGTTGTGTCAACTGGAAAATAATTTTCAGCGGTTTTTTCTTCCTTTGTTTTTTCTGGAGCTTTTTTCATAGTTATAGTTAGAATTAGATGTTTTATTATTTTGTGGTATATAAATTTACTTATGATGACTTATGTTATATCTAATTCAGAAGTCTGGTTTTAAAGAAAAACATTGTGGGCATTTTCTCTGGACTTTGCTTTTGCCCTGCGGTATGCTTCGGTCTGGGGTATTACCTTTTCCATAACCTCTTGCGAAAATCTTGTCATGTCCATACGATCCAATATTTTTTGTAATTCTTTTTCTGTAATTTTAGGGCTCAGTTTTTTTTCTTCAAGAAGTTGAGGCGGCAAAATTTCATGTCCTGTACCTACATAAAATTTTCCTGTTCCAAGTTTATCATATCCTACAATATGTCTTTTATCATATTCAATCATTTTTTGTCTCCTTTTTAACCTGTGTTTAAATATAAATTAATTTAGATTTACTTTTATATAAATTTATCGTCTGAATCTCAACCTTCTTTGTTGTTTCACTCTCTCTTACTCCCCTACGCTTTAGATTTCTTTAATCGCGATGTTATATCTCAAAAATAACAGCCTTTCGTGAAACATTTATAACCTCTGTCTTTCCTATTTTTTCTTGTAGTCCGCCTGCTTCGTGAATGTGTGCGCTGATTAAAATATCTGGATGAAATTCTTTGATGGCTTTTTTTACTGCCTTTGAACCGGGAAAACCTGAGAATTCAGCCTTGCTTCCTTTGTGATGCATATGTGTTACCATTATTTTCTTTTCCATATCTTTAATATTCTTATGTCCTCTTTGAAGCGCATTGAATATTTCTTTGTCTGGTGTAATATTTATCACGTTTCCTCCACCTGCACCGAAAATTCCGAGATTTCCTTTTTGAAAAGAATAGCCATGGATATTTTTTGTTCCAGGATACATCTGTGCTAAGAAATCTGCAGTTGCAAAAGATTCGTGGTTCCCTGGGATTAATAAAACTTGTTTTTTTGCTTTTACAAAAGGACCGATTAGGTTTTTTGTTGAGTTTTCTACAAAGGTCATGTCTCCTGCAAGTATCACTAAATCAACGTTTTCTTTTTTTGCTCTTTGGGCAAGTTTTTTTACTAATCCTGTGTCTCCGTGAATGTCTCCTACAGCAAGGATTTTTGTTTTCTTTTTCATGTATATTAGATATTTTTTTAATTAATAAAACTTCTTAAAATTCACTACTATGCTACTGTAAAATATATATTACAAAACATTTATAAGGATATTACTTTCTGAATATATACATTGGAATACCTAAAATGAAAGATAATTTGGACATTTTTTTTAGGAGAAAGCCGGCGATGATGTTGGTTTCTTTGACGAAAAATACAAGGATGAGGTATGGTAGTGTATTGGCTAAAGAAGTGGATTGTACTTATAGCCATGCAGTAAAGATTTTGCAGACACTTGAGTTATTGAAGTTAGTTGGGTTTGAAAAAAAGGGGCGAATAAAAGTGATACAACTAACAAAGAAAGGAAGAGAAGTTGCAGACGCAATTGAGAATATACAAAGTTTGATTAAGTGAATTAATCTACCGCCCCTGAATAAAGAATTCTAAACTGGATAGTATGCTTTATGAAAGATTTTTAAAGTTTTTATTTAATTGTTTAGTATGGCTCTGTAGCTTCCCACGGGATGACCTCATTCGAGGCCTCAGCCTTTAAGTTGCTTCGCAGTCATGATGGCTCTGTAGCTCAGCCTGGTTAGAGCACTAGACTCTTAAGACAATGAACTTTGTTCAGCGAATTTAAACTGGACTTGTTTCAGAGATATCTAGGTGTCGGGGGTTCAAATCCCTCCAGGGCCATTGGATTTTCACCCCAAGGGGTTTCCCACAGGGATGACTTCTTCGAAGCCGCAAATCCCTCCAGGGCCATAAGTTATAACTTAAAAGTTACTACAGGGGAAAGATTTAAAAACTATAATTTTAATCTTCTTTAATGAAAAAAATAATCCCTTATGTTATAAGTGCACTTTTAGGTTTAAATCTTATTGGATGTTCCCCTCCAGAACCTTGTAAGAAATATCATAAGATAGATATTATAGGGGATCAAATAGAAGAAATTTTAAAATGGGATGAAAGGGAAATTGTCAACAGAAAAGGTTTTATGAATTTTTATAGAAATTATGAATTATTAATTGATGGTAAAAAAACAGGAATTAAGACTACTCATCCCATTCCTGCTGTTGATTGTTATATGCCAGATATTGAAGTATTTGATTATAATGAAGATGGATTAAAAGATTTAAAGATTACACACCGTTATAGTCAAGAAAATAATAAAAAAGAGGGTCCAAAAGAATTTAATTTAGAGGTTCTTGTTCAAAAAAAAGATGGAATATTTAAAAGGATATTAATTAAATAGTTAAAATAAATTTACAGTATTTCTAACAAATGATAAATCAAAATACTCAAAATTAACTTTTTATTATATCTCTCAGGGCCATTGTTCTTAACTATTATCTTTTGTTGTATGCCCGCATTTTGTGCACTGAAAGAATTTTGTTTCTGCTTCGTCTGCTGCACGTGCCTGAACAGTCCAGAAGTATGCTCTTTCGTTTGGACATTTCACGCATTTTTCGGATGTAATTGGTCTAGTGTCAATGTCTTTTTCTCTAATCACTGCAACTTCTTTTCTTGCATCTATTTTTTCAGAAGAAATTATTTTTATTTTTTCCTTAGTAGAATAATTACATCTAGGACATCCGAAATTCTTTCTTTTTTGCATAAGAATTGTACCGCACTTTGGACAAAATTGCATTTTAATTTTTAATTAAACCTCTTTAAAAACTTTTCTAATTTTCTTTACATAAACCTTTTTCTGATTTAGGTTTCATATGTTCATAAAATATTAATTTGCCCCATCCAATATAAGGAGCAATTTTCAAAACAGCTTTTCCTATTAATTGTTCTTCTTGAATATTTTTCTCAAAAGTTAATTGCCCATTATTATTGTCGCCAATTGTTGAAAAAAGATATTTGTTGTTTTCTTTTTTTATTTCAATTATTCTATGGATTATTGGAGTTTTTTGGGCTGATTGAAAAATTATCACATCACCAACTTCTAATTTTTCTGGTCTTGCTTTTATTATAAATAAAATGTCTCCTTTGTTAAAACCATTTTTGAATACAAAATCTTGGAAATCTAAATTGTTTATTATGTGTGGAGAGTATTTTGATTCGTGATTTTCCCACCAGGTGTCAAAGTTAGATAAAAGATTTCCTTGATGATACATACTACAGGATTCAACAATTGCAAGAGGGAGAGAAGTTCCGGTGGCCAAGCTCATTACTGGGAAAAATATAAATTTTATTACAATGAAAATAAAAAGTATTGAGACGAGCCAACCTTTTAGGCTATCGTCTTTCCAAACTATGAAAATAAATTTGTTCCAGAATTTTTTCAAATCACCTTTCATTTAATAGGTTAGAAAATTGTAGTTTTTAAAATGTGTGATTGGGAAAACTTTAAATAGTGTATATTTCTTTGTGTATACATAAGGTATATACTAAACCTTTTTATTAAAATGGCAGATATATTTGACAACACAATTCTTTGCAATAAGTGCAATACAAAAATGAAAAAAGCAAAATTTGTAAAGAGGAATTTTTTGTTTAGAGCAATGGTTTGTCCAAAATGCGAGGAGAAAATTATCCATCCGGTTGATGAGCAAGAGTACAATAGATTTAAAGATTTAAAAAATAAGGAATTTAGAGTTAAGATGAGATTGGTTGGAAATAGTTATGCTGTTTCAATTCCAAAAGAAATTGTTTCGTTCATGAATGAGCAAGAAAAAGCAATGAGTGAAATGGTAAAGTTATGTTTTGAAGATATGGGGAGGTTAAGTTTAGACTTTAATAGACGATGACAAAAAATAAAATTCAATTAAAAGTTGTAGAAGCACAGCAGGACGATGTTTACAAAGGCATTGCTCGGTTGGACCATGAGTTGATGAAAGAGTTGGGGGTTCAGCGAGGGGATGTGATTTTGATTAAGGGTAATCGTGCGACTGTTGCCATTGCTGATAGGGCATACCCTGCTGATGTTGGCGAGGGCATTATTCGAATTGATGGTATTTTGAGAAAAAATGCAAAGAGTGGTTTAGGAGATGTTGTCGAAGTTTCTAAAGTTGAAATTAAAGAAGCAAAGAAAATTATGATTGCTCCTGCGCAAAAAGGAATTATGGTTAAAGGAGACCCAGAAAGTTTGAGAAGAGGACTTTTGGGACGGGCAACAATTAAAGGAGATATAGTTGTTTTAGGCGGGGTGCAAAGAAGACAGGATTTGTTGTCAGATGATTTTGGAGAGTTTAATGATATGTTTGGAGGAATGTTAGGAAATTTAGGTTTTGGAAATTTAGGAGGAGGTGTTGCACAAATTAAATTTTTAGTTGTATCAACTAATCCTAATCAACCAGTTATTATCACAGACAATACAGAGGTTGTTTTGAATCCTAAAGCCGTTGAAATTAGCGAGGACATTGTATCTGAAATTAATTATGAAGATATTGGAGGTTTGCAAGAAGAAATTAAAAAAATTCGTGAGATGGTTGAGATTCCGATAAAGCACCCTGAGATTTTTCAGAAGTTAGGAATTGAACCACCTAAAGGTGTTTTGTTACACGGGCCACCTGGAACAGGGAAAACTCTTTTAGCTAAAGCAGTTGCAAATGAATCTGAGGCACATTTTATTTTATTAAATGGGCCAGAAATTATGTCTAAATATTATGGAGAATCAGAAAAAAAAATTAGAGATATTTTTGAAGAAGCAGAAAAGAACGCTCCTTCAATTATTTTTATTGATGAAATAGATGCGATTGCACCGAAGAGAGAAGATGTTAGTGGCGAAGTTGAGCGAAGAGTTGTATCGCAGATTTTGACAATGATGGATGGTTTGAAATCAAGAGGCAATGTTGTAGTTATTGGAGCAACAAATCGTGTTAATGCGCTTGACCCTGCATTGAGAAGACCAGGAAGGTTTGATAGAGAAATTATAATTAATGTTCCAGATAAAGAAGGAAGGTTGGCTGTTTTGAAAATCCATTCTAGAGGAATGCCGTTGACTAAAGAAGTTAAATTGGAAGAAATAGCTTCTGTTACACATGGTTTTGTCGGGGCTGATTTGGAAGCATTAACAAAAGAAGCAGCAATGAGTGTTTTGAGGAAAGTTTTGCCTGATATGAAAATGGAGAGTGATGAACAGATTTCTCCAGAAGTGTTGGCGAAGTTAATTGTTAAGAAGGATGATTTTATGGATGCTCTTAGAGTTGTTAGACCTTCGGCAATGAGAGAAGTTTTGGTTGAGACGCCTAATGTTGATTGGGATTCTGTTGGAGGTTTGGATAGTGTGAAGGGGGAATTGAAAGAAGCAGTTGAATGGCCAATGAAATATCCTGAAAGTTTTGAAAGGATGGGGATTCGTCCGTCGAGGGGGATTTTATTGTATGGACCGCCTGGAACAGGGAAGACGCTTTTGGCTAAGGCTGTTGCAAAAGAATCAGAGGCAAATTTTATTCAAGTTAAAGGACCTTCGTTATTGAGTATGTGGGTTGGTAAATCTGAGGAAGGCATGAGGAAGATTTTTGAGAGAGCAAGACAAGTTGCACCATGTATTGTGTTTTTTGATGAGATTGATTCTTTGGCTGGTAAGAGAGGTAATGAGACTGGCTCAAAAGTTACAGAAAGAGTTTTGAATCAGTTGCTTGCAGAAATGGACGGGCTGGAGGACTTGAATGACATTCTTATTATTGGAGCAACTAATCGTCCTGATATGCTTGACCCTGCTTTGTTAAGACCAGGAAGGTTTGATAGAATTTTGTTGGTGAATGCGCCGGAAGAAGAAGGCAGGAAAATGATTTTGGATATTCATACTAAGAAAATGCCTTTGGCTAAAAATGTGAAGATGAAGGAAGTTGCGAAAAAGACAATTGGTTATACAGGTGCTGACTTGGAGGCGTTGGTTCGTGAGGCTGCGATGCTTGCGTTGAGAGAGGATATGAGTTCTAAAGAAGTGAAGAAGAAACATTTTGATGAGGCATTGAAGAAAATAAAGCCGAGTGTGACAAAATCAACTCTTGATGTTTACAAAAAAGTTGAAGAGAATTTTTTGAAATCTGCAAAGGCGGCTGTGCCGATGGCTAATAGTTATCTTGGATAAAATGGAAAATGGAGAATAAATAAAATGAGTTTTTTTGATGAAGAAGATCCTTTTGAAAATATTGTAAGAGAATTTTTTGGTGATTCAAGATTGCAACCTTCAGAAAAAATGATACAAACTGAAAGAGAAGAAAGAATTATTGATTTTGTAGAAACTGAAAATAAAATTTTTGTTATTTTTGAATTGCCAGGATATTTTAAAGAAGATATAAATTTAATAGTTGCTAAAAGAAATATTGAAATTAAAATTAAGAAAAAAAACATTGAAAAAATACAAGGTTATCTATCCCAAAAATTGCTTCAGGGAAGGTCAATAAAAAAATCTCTGCCAGATTTTATTAAAACTAAAAATTTTAGTCATACTTTTAAAAATGGAGTTTTAGAGGTGGTTTTTGATAAAAAATGACTAAAAAAGAGAGAAGAATAAAACTTGAAGTTATTGAATCACTTCAAGAGGATATTGATAAGGGAATTGCAAGAATGCCTTCACAAATAATGGAATCTCTAAAATTTAATTCTGGAGATTTGATTGAGGTAACTGGGAAGAAAAGTGTTGTTTTAAAACTAATGAGAGCGCATACAGAAGATACAAATAAAAAAATAGTAAGATTAGATGGAACAACAAGATCGAATATAAATACTTCTATTGGAGAACAAGTTGAAATTTCTTTGGCAAAAGTAAGTGAAGCAAAAACAATTACTCTTTCTCCAATGCAAGAAGTAAAATTTAGTGCTAATCCAACAGAATATTTTCATAGCAGATTATTAGATGTGCCTTTAACATTAAATCAAAAAATAGTCATTGATGTTTTTGGAACAAAATTGAGCTATGTTGTTTCAAAAATTTTGCCAAAAGAAAATGTAATTATTACACCCTCAACAAAAATAATTGTTTCAGAAAATGCTTATTCCGGAGATTTAACTTCTACAGGGATTTCTTATGAAGATATTGGAGGTTTGAAAGATGAGATTGAATTAGTAAGGGAAATGGTTGAAATGCCAATGAAGCATCCTGAAGTTTTTCAAAAATTAGGTGTTGGTGCTCCAAAAGGAGTTCTTTTAACAGGCCCTCCTGGAACTGGCAAAACTCTTTTGGCTAAAGCTGTTGCAACAGAAACAGATTCAACATTTTATTCTATTGCTGGTCCAGAAATAATGTCAAAATATTATGGAGAATCAGAAAAGCATATTCGTGATGTCTTTGAAAAAGCAGAGAAGAATGCACCTACAATTATTTTTATTGATGAAATTGATTCTATTGCTCCTAAAAGAGCAGAAGGAATAGATCAAACAGAAAAAAGAGTTGTGGCTCAGTTATTAACTTTAATGGATGGTTTGAAATCCCGAGGGCAAGTTGTAGTTATGGCTGCTACAAATAGGCCAGAGGATGTTGATGAAGCATTAAGAAGGCCTGGTAGATTTGATAGAGAATTAAAAATTAATCCTCCAAGTGAAACCGCAAGAAAAGAAATCTTAAGAATTCATACTCGTGGAATGCCCCTTGATAAAGATGTCAATTTTGATGAGATTGCTGAAAAAACTATTGGATATACTGGTGCAGATTTAGAAGTTTTATGCAAAGAAGCTGGATTAAAATCTATTAAACCATATTTTTCTCAGCTAAAAAATTTAGAAGAGAAAATTCCAACTGAATTATTAGATAAAATAAAAATTTCAAGACAACATTTTATTGATGCTATGAAATTTGTAGAACCTTCTGCGATGAGAGAAGTTTTAATAAAAAAACCGAAAACAACTTGGAAAGATATTGGTGGTTTAGAAAATGAAAAAGAAAAATTAAGAGAATTAGTTGAGTTACCTTTGTTAAGACCTGATTTGTTTTCTAAAGCAGGAATAAATCCTTCAAAGGGCATTCTTTTAACAGGCCCTCCTGGAACTGGCAAAACTCTTTTGGCTAAAGCTGTTGCAAATGAATCAAATGCTAATTTTATTTCAATAAAAGGCCCGGAATTAATAAGCAAGTGGGTTGGAGAGTCAGAAAAACATGTTAGAGAAATTTTTAAAAAGGCAAAAATGGTTTCTCCTTCAATTATCTTTTTTGATGAGTTTGATAGTATTTCAAAATTAAGAGGCTCTTCAATGAATGATTCTACTGAAAAAGTTGTTAATCAATTGCTTACAGAATTAGACGGTGTTGAAGAATTAGAAAAAGTAATTATTATTGCTGCTACAAACAGGCAAGATTTAATAGATCCTGCATTACTTCGCCCAGGAAGAATTGACTCAATTGTAAGATTAAAAATTCCAACTAAAATAGAAAGAGAAAAAATATTCGAAGTTCATATAAGAAAAATGCCTTTGGCAAAAAATTTCAAAATTTCAGATTACATTAATAAAACAAAAGATTGGAATGGTGCGGATATAGAAGCAGTTTGTAGAAAAGCTGGAACTAGTGCAATTAAAAGAGTTTATTTATCAAAGAAAAAAATAGATTTAATAATTACAAAACAAGATTTTGATTATGCATTAAAAGAGGTTTCAGAATCAACAGGAAAAGAAATTAAGCAAGAAGAAAAAAATAAGAAGGAAGTTACTAAAAATTAGTACCTACTTTTTAATAACAACAAATAGAAAGATTTTTAAACTAAATATTTCTAAAGAGATTATGGAAAAATTAGAAAAATCTTTGGATATAATTGCTTTGAATAATTTATTAGTTAATGATAACGTTTCACCAGAAATAAAAAAAATAATTTCTGCAGGAGTGGAGGTGTATAAAAATTTAACTATAACTGATGGTCTTACTAATCTTTATAACCGAAGGTATTTTGATGATTCTTTATCAAAAGAGATGGCACGTTCAACTCGTCACGATAATTCTTTATCTTTAATTATGTTGGATGTAGATAATTTTAAAAATTATAATGATACTTATGGGCATCCTGAAGGAGATGAAGTCTTAAAAGATATTGGCTCAATAATTAAATCTTCTATAAGAAAGATAGATGTTCCTTGTAGATATGGTGGAGAGGAATTTGCGGTTATTTTACCAGAAACTACAAAAGATAATGCTGTTATTCTTGCTGAAAGAATTAGAGAAAGGCTGGTAGAAAAGAGGTTCTTTCCCCCAAGGGAATAGAGTTAATGTTTCTGCTAGTTTTGGGGTTGCACAATATATTGATGAAAAGTCTTCTAAAGAATTTATTCAAAGGGCTGATGAACAATTATATCAGGCTAAAGAGAAAGGTAAAAATAAGATTTGTTTTGATTAATTTACTATGGAAAATAAAAAAACAATTGCAGTAGTGGATGATGAAGAATCTATTAGAGAATTTGTAGAAAATTTTCTTATATTTAAGGGATATAATGTTGAGACTTATGAAAATGGATTGTTGTCTCATAAGGCAATAGAATCAGAAGAAATAAATCCAAGTTTAATACTTACAGATTATAATTATAAAATACCTGAAATAAATGGGTTGGGATTTCTTGAAAAATATGCGAAAAAATTTCCTTGTATTATGATGACAGGGAATGTTGAGGAAGTCGAAAAAAAAGCACTTGATTTGGGAGCGAAAATTGTTTTGGGGAAACCATTTGATTTAGAAGAATTAGATGAGGCTGTTAATAAATATTCTAAATAAATAATTATTCGCTTGTCACAATAACTTCTTTATCATCAATTAAAATTGTTTGTTCTGTTTGTGCAACTTTTGAACCTTGTTTTTCAACTAATTGTGCAAAGTGGTGCAGATTTCCATTGTCTTCTAATTGTTTTAATCCAAACAAGGCTTTTGTTCCAAATTTTTTTACAAGCCACCTTGAGCAAAAAGGAATGGTCTTATATTCTTTAGAAATAAATTTCAAAACTTCTCTTGCAATTGAACTTCTTATATTTTTCTCATTAATTAAAACATATATCCCTGAAGGTTTTCCATCATGAACTTTTCCATTTCTTGTTGTTGCAAATGGTTCTATTGCATAAAGTCCTTTTTCTAGTTTATCTTTTTGTTTATTATCAATATTTGGAATTGTTAATCCTGCGTGTAATTCATATTGTTCAATCTGATGTCCGGATAAATTAATCACAGAAGAAAATCCATAAGATTCAATTGTTTCTTGAACAACTTGCCCTATTTTTCCTACACTAACATTTTCTTTTGCAATTTTAATTGCATTTTCTAATGCTTTTTTAGAAGCTTGAATTAATTTTTTGTTTTCTTCGCTATCTTCTAAATCCATTGAAAAAGCAGTATCTGCAATCCACCCATCTATATGAACTCCTAAATCAATTTTTAAAAGTCCATGTGCAAGAGATTTATCGTCGTAAGAGGGGGTATAATGTGCAGCAATGTTGTTTATGCTCAAATTTGTAGGAAAAGCCATTTTGCCTCCAAGTTCTATAATTTTATTTTCTATTTTTTCAGCTATTTCTAAGAGGGGCATATCTTTTTTTATAAAAGACCTTGCGTATTTTTTAACTTCTGATGATATTTTTCCTGCTTGGAGGATTTTTTGATTGTTCATTTTTTTTAATAGAATTCTTTATTTTTTAAGTCTTCGTGATTTAGGAATAAAATTCCCTATTTTTAGTTCAGAGGCTTTTCCACATCCAAGAAAATTATTTTTGTATTTCATAATCAAAAATCCTTTTTTCCCTGTTTTGATTTCAAGTTCATTTCCTTTCATCCAAAGTTCTGCTTGTTCTTTATCAAGTTCAAAAATGTTCTTTGTTATTTGGTTTTTTAATAACTGAACCCCATCAATACTTAATCGTATTTCATCATGTATTATTTTTCCAAAATAAATACCTACTCGTTCAATAGGAATAGTTTGTTCTAAATTATGTATTTGTTTTTGCGTAAGATCCCCTTGAAATAAAAACAATCGTTCTGTTCCTTTTTTAACAAAAATTCCATTTACTTTTGTTACTCCCAATTGTTGTTTTAATTTTTCAATTATGTTTTCTTTTTCTTTTTGTGAGAAAATTTTTAGATAGTTCATTTTTTCCTAAACTTCGCAATAAAAAATCCCTCAGTATTATTGTCTTGCGGATAAATTCTTGCACATTTTTTTACTTTTGATGAAAAATCTTGATTTTCCCATTTTATAATTCCTTCTCTTACTTTTATAGGTAAAGAAACTTTTTCAAGTTTTATTTTATTTCCTAATTCCTTTAAAACAAAATCAATAACTTCTTCGTTTTCTTCTGGCGCGTGAGTGCAAGTTGAATAAATTAATTCTCCTCCTGGTTCTAAGATTTCAAAAGCAGAGAGAACAAGTTGTTTTTGGATTCTTGGAAGTGCTTTTATTGTTTTAATATTCCACATAACATAAGTTTTTAGAGAACTTCGCAAGGTTCCTTCTCCAGAGCAAGGTGCATCTACTAATATTTTTGAAAATTTAAATTCTGGGTCGTATTTTTTAATTCTTTTGCAAAATGATCTTCCTTCTTTTTTTGTTATAATTGTATTTGTTACTCCACATCTTTCTAAATTTGATGCAAGAATTTTTATTCTTCCTATACTAACTTCATTCGCGATTATTGTTCCTATATTTTTTATTTCAGAAGCAAGTTGTGTTGTTTTGCTTCCTGGAGAAGAACACAAATCTAAAATTGTTTCATTTTCTTTTAGGTCAAAAGCCATTACAGGTAACATGCTTGCAAGTTCTTGAATATAATAATAGCCAAGAAGATGTTCAAGTGCTCTTCCTAATTCTCCTGGTTCTAAATTATTTTCAACAATCATAACTTCTGGATAATTTTTCCAAGGTTGTTTTATTTTCCATTTTTTATTTTCAAGTTTTTTCTTTAATTCTTCTGGAGAAATTTTTAATTTATTACAGCGAATAGAACGCACAGGAGGAACTTTCAAAATATCTAAATAGTTTTGAAAATCTTTTTTATCTGGAAGAAGTTCTTGCATTCTTTCTAAAAAAAGTGGTTTAGGTTCTGGCGAGCGATTTCGTGGTAGAGAGAAATATTCTTTTTTATTAATTTCTCGTGCGAGGTCGGGAGTTGTTTTTCTTTGCATAATAAGATATCTTCAAAGGGTTTTATATTCTTAATGGATTTTTTCTTTTTGGAGAAAAATATAATTTCTTTGATTTTCTTTAAATTTTTATGGAGGATTTTTTAAGCATATTTGGCATAGAATTCTTCTTTTTCTTTTTGTCCTCCAAAGGTTAATTTATCTAATTCTCCTTGTACTTCATCTATTTTTTTGAGTAAGCCTAATTCTTTAAAACAATTTATCCTTTTAAGTAATGATTCAATTTGTCCAGATCTAAAATTTAACTCTTCATCTTCTAGGAAATCTTGTTGGTATTGGTGTGCAGCTTTTTTTAAAATTTTTCTTGTTTTTTTATTAAATTCCTGTGTTCTTTTGGAGAGTTCTAGTGCCCCTCTATAATTTCCTCCTTTAGTAAGGTATCTTATTCTTTTTGAAATGTGTCCTTCAACATTAACATCTTCTAATATTCCTGCTGCTTGCTGAAAATGACATTCTTCTGGGCTAACTCCTCCTATTTTTCATGAATATTTTCCAAGTTTTTCTAATATTTTAACTGCTTGAATAGCTTTTATTTCTGCTTCTTGTTCATGGTGTATTAGCTTGTGCATTATAGAAAGCTGTTCTAAAGCATTGCTTTTATGTATTAAAGCCTCTTCATAGTCCAAATTAAATTCTGTTTTTGAAAGGTTTGTTTCTAATTCTAAAATTTCCTTTTCGTGGTTACTTACTTCTTCTTGATAAAATTTTAATCCTTTTTTAAATAACATTGAGAATTCTTTTTCTGGAAGAAATGTTGCTTTTGCAAATATTGTTGCTGAAGAGTATTCTCTTCTTTTTAATGTATTAATTCCTTTTTCTTGTAGATATTGAAAGGTTTCTTTATGAAAAGGAACAGCATTTAAAAGTAGCAATCCTAAAAAAGGATTATCTTTTGCCCTCTCTTTTATTTCTTTATAAGAGCAATAAGTAGAATCATATTTTTTATTCTTTTTTATTTCTTCCCTTGCCAAATTCACTAATTTTTTTTGTTCAGAGGTGCTTGGCCAATTTCCTGGATTTGGAATAAAATCTCTATAATCTATTGCTATTGCTGTTTGCATATTTCTTAATCATTTAATTCTTTATATCTTTATAGCAACTAAAACATATATTTTTTTAATGGTTATGTTTAAAACCATTTCTCCAATTTATCCTGCTTCTTACCATCAATGATTTCTTTAATGTTTAAACCAAAAACTTGAAAAATGTTTTCAACAGCTGGAAGAACTTGGTTCTCCAAATAATAATCTATATCGTAGTCGCCTTTTTCATTAGGAAGTTTCACTCTATCTCTGACGAGTTTTTTCTTTCCGGGAGTTTCCGCGATAAAATATTCTATTAAATTTCCTTGACTTATTGGAATTTCTTGTTCTTGCATTTTTTTTGCAGCAATAACGTGAGGAGTAATTGCAAGGTATTCTGAAATTGGTTTTTTCAACTGAGTCCTTATAATTAAATCTTCTCTATCAATTTTTCTTTGCTTTATTTTTTTAATTATTTCTTTTACATATTCAAGCGATTTCTTTTCATTACCTTCTTTTAGAATTTGCCTGATAATTTTGTTTTGAACTTCTCTTGCTATTTTGCACCAATCTCTTCGAACTGTTTCAAAACCTCTTATTTTTATTTTTCCTTGTTTGTCTATTAAAGCATATTTTTTCTTGGCACCTGTTGTTCCTGCACGAGTTGTGACCCATAGTCCTCTTTCAAAAAATCCATCTAATTCAAGTTCCATAATTCCTGGAAGTTCTGAATTTAATTTTTTTAAAAATTCTAGTGCTTGTTTTTGGGTTTTGTTTTCAAGGGAAAAAGCGACGCTGTCGGTATCAGCATAGATAACTTTGTAACCTGCTTCTTTTGTTTTTTCAATCGCTTCTTTGTTTAGTTTTCTTACAAAAGCAAGAATTGAATTTGATGCTTCAGCTGAAAAATATCTTGCACCGAAAAAAGCGACATAGCCGTGCACTGATGCAGATAATAATTTAAATGCATTGCTTCGTGCTTGAGTGATTGTGTTTGAGTTTTTTTTGTATTCTGTTTTGAATTGTTTTCTTTTTTCAAAAATTTCTTTTACAAGTATTGGGAAAAATCCTGGTTTTTTTTCAAAATAAAATTTTGTTTGTTTTCCTTTGTAATTTATCTCCGGAGATTCGTAAGAATTCTTTTCCCTTTTTTCTAAAAGTGTTGATTTTGATAAATTAAATGAGACGATTATGCTTGTGTGCATTGATGTAAAGTCGAACATTGCTATTTTTTTGTAAAGCCCTGGTTTTGGCTCGAAGACAAATGCTCCTTTTGAATGAGGTCTTTCACGCCTTTCACGAATTTCATCATAGGTTGGGCGTTTTTCTGGAATTTCATTGAAAGTTTTTAGGTTATGTAAGATGTAAGATTCAACTTGTTTTGACAAACCATTACGTGAGACTTCGAAAATTGGTTCTTGTATAATTTTTGAAAATTCTAATAAGTCTGGCCAGAATTTTTCAAATAAATTGAAGACTAAAACTGAATCATGTAAATTGTATTCGTAATATTTTTTCCACTCCATTCCTTTGAAATTTGACGAATGCCTCATTTTGAAATCTTTTTTCGTGTCGCCGAGAAATTCTTTTGAAACTTCGTTTAATGAAAGGGTTTCTGATTGCATATATTGGGCGTAAGAAGTTCTTAAAAATTTTAAAAGGTCGACGTGGACAATTCCGTTTATTTTTCCTGTTAAATTTATTCCTCTTGAGAATTTTGGTTGAGTTCCGTCTAAACCTAAGGGTAGTTTTATTTTGTTTTTTTCTGCTCTGGCTTTTATGTAAGGCATATCAAAACCATCTGAAAAGTATCCTGTAAGAAAATCCGGAGAAATTTTTTTGACGTATTCTACAAATTTTTCCAAAAGTTCTGTTTCATCTTTTACATATTCAACATATGAATGACACCCGTTGGTTTCTTTCAAACTTCCTCGAAGTGCTGTGCGGCGACTTCTTTTAGAGCCTCCGATGGAAGTCGCAAGTTCTTTTTCATTATCTTTTTTACCTTTCCAAGTTAAAACCTTTTTGAAATTATCTGAAACTAATGAAATCATTAATATTTCTCCTTCACCGATTTTTAACGAGTCTGTTTCAATGTCGTAAGAAAGGACTTTTGGCTTGAATTTTTTGTCTGGAATTTTTTTTGAGTTCTCTAATTTTAAACATAAATCAACTTCAAGAATAGAATCTATTCCCCCAAATTCTAAGGAATTGTTTAAAACTTCTCCAGAGATTTCATACCAGTTTAAAGGTAAAATATTTTTTTCTATTATGTAATGTGTTGTGAGTCCTAAATCATATCCTCTTCTTTTTTCTATTTCTGAAAAGTCAAGTTTGTTTGCAATCTCGTGTAAATCTTTGTAGTTTGTTGCGAAAACTTTTAGTGCTTTGACTTTTTTCCCTAGAAATTTTTTTTCATGCAATTCCACTGATTCGACTTTTGTGTTTCTTCCTTTTGAATCCAATTTTATTTTTTTTAATTTTTCTATTAATTTGTTTATCTTCTCTTTTTTTAGATTATCTTTTAAAATAGCCCAGAGGTAAATTGGACAAGAGTCTATTATGCAAACTCTATGGCCTTGGCTGTTTCTTCCTATGATTTTCGCATAGTTTTTCCCTTGAAAATCGAAAAAATCATAATCAATTGGGATGAAATCTGTTTTCATAAATATAAGAGAAATTTGAATTATTTAAAGGTTAATAATTATAAAACAAAAACTTTAAATACTACTAAATAGTGGTTATATTATGAATAGCTCAAAAGAAGATAAAGAAGAAATTATAACATTAGATTCTTTAGTTGGAAAAATAAAAGGAGATTTATCTTTTAAAGGATTTTCACGATTAGCAAAGCTTTATGTAAATACAGAAAAACCAAGGGGAGTCTCAATCTCTGGGGAAATCAATAAAATCCCTTTTAACTTTTCTTTACCATTTTTTAGAGAAAGTAAATATTTAGGAAGTTATCAAAGGATTATTTCTGATTTTCAAGATGGAGTTATGACAAGCATAGGTAATTGCGATTCTCATTATGACTCTCCCTTTAATCTTATATTTTTTCCAGAATCTAAGGGCTTTAGATAAATATTTATATTTCTTATACATCTAAATAATATGGGATTAAACATAAGGGAAATAATACCTCGGAAGGAAATTGAAGTTGTTGCGCTGAAAGACAAAACTTTGTGTGTTGATGCATTTAATGTTTTGTATCAGTTTTTGTCCACTATTAGGCAATATGACGGGACGCCGTTGATGGACGATAATAAGAAAGTGACGAGCCACCTTTCTGGAATTTTTTATAGAAATATTGCGTTGCTTTCTGAGGGAATGAAGTTAGTTTATGTTTTTGATGGGGTTGCTCCTGATTTGAAGTCAAAGACACATGAGAAGCGAGAAGGGATTCGGGACTTGGCTAAAGAAAAATATGAAAATGCAAAGCAAGAAGAGGATTTATCTGGGATGAAAAAATATAGTTCGCAGATGGTTCGTCTTGATAACGAGATGATTGAAGAGAGCAAGGAACTTTTGAAGGCAATGGGGATTCCGGTTGTTCAGGCTTTTGGAGAGGGCGAGGCAGAGGCAGCTTATCTTTGTAAAGTTAAAGAAGAAGTTTATGCGAGCGCGAGTCAAGATTACGATAGTTTACTTTTTGGAGCACCTAAATTAATTAGGAATTTGACTTTGTCCAGAAAAAGAAAAACTTATTCAGGGTATGTTGAAATTAAAATAGAATTGATTAAACTGGATGATGTGTTGAATTCTCTGGAGATTGATTTGGACCAGTTGATTTGTCTTGGGATTTTGGTTGGGACAGATTATAATCCAAAGGGGATTCCTGGAATTGGGCAGAAGAGAGCGTTGGATATTGTTAAGAAATACAAGCAGCCGGTTTTGATTTTTGAGAGTGTTGAGGAGCAGATGATGGGGTTAAGTGAAGAGGATAGATTTGATTGGAAAGAGATTTTTGAGTTGTTTCATAAGCCAGAATTTGTTGATGCTGAGTTTGATTTTAAGAAAGTTGATGAAAAGAAGATAAAAGAAATTTTAGTTGAGAGACATAATTTTTCAGAGGAAAGAGTGAATAAACAATTAGAAAGGTTGAAGGGAATTGAGGAAAAGCAGAAACAAAAAGATTTGGGGAGATGGTTTTAAAAATAATAAGTTCTTGTTTTAATTATGAAGTATTCAATATTTTATTTAATTAAAGGGGAAGTAGGGAAATACAGACAAAAACTAGTTAAAGAAGTTGGTCCAAAATTTGGAGAGAGATATGTTTTAGAATCAAAACTTCCAGCACATATCACTTTAAAAGTTCCTTTTGAAATTGATAATATAAAAGAAGTAGAAAAAATTTTAAGTGAATTTGTTAAAAATCATAAACCTTCTAAAATAAATATTGTTGGGTTTAGCCATTTTCGTAGATTTGTTGCGTTTTTAAAATTTGAATTTTCTAAATCAGCTTTACATATACAAAGAGAAATGATTAATGATATTAAGAAAATAAAAGGAATTGAAATTAATAAATTTGATAAAAAATGGAATCCACATTCAACAATCTCTTATGGAAATACTAAAGAGAGCTTTGATGGAATTTGGAATTACCTTAAAAAATTAGATAAACCTAAATTTGAATTAATGTTTGATAATATTACAATCATGAAAAAATCTGGAAAATACTGGAGAGTGTATAAGGAGTTTAAATTAATATGAAACAACGAGCATTCAACATCCTTGGAAATATTGCTATTGTGAATTTTTCAGACGATATAAGTAGTTCTATCACCCAAGGGTGTACCCCGAAAGATTTTCAGAGAAAATCTTTACTAAGGGCAAAATTTGCAAAGAAAATTCTTAAAGAGCAAAAGCAGATTACAACTGTTTTGGAAAAGTCTGGAAAGTTTAAAGGAAGATTGAGGAAGATGGAGACAAAGCATTTGGCTGGCGAGAAGACTAAAGAAGTTTTGTATAGGGAGAACGGATGTGTTTTTCGTTTTAATGTTGATACAACTTATTTTTCTCCAAGGTTGAGTAATGAGAGAAATGAAATTGCGAAGAAGATAAAAAAAAGAGAAACTGTTTTGGTGATGTTTGCAGGTGTTGCGCCTTTTTCAATTGTTATTGCGAAGAATTCAAAATGTGGTAAAGTTTATTCTAACGAGATAAATAGGGAAGCAAACAAATATGCAAAGTTGAATGTTGAGAGAAATAATTTGAAAAATAAAGTTGAGATTGTTCCTGGAGATATTAAGCGAGTTGCGAAAACTTTGCCTAAGATGGATGTTATAGTTATGCCTCGTCCTCGTTTGAAAGATAGTTTTCTTGAACAAGCATTTATGTTGAGTAAAAAGAAAACAAGAATTTATTATTATGACTTTTGTAAAGTTGGAGAAGAGGGTTTGATTATTGAGAAGATAAAATTAGAGGCTAAGAAAAGTAAAAAGAAAATTAAAGTTTTGAAAATAAAACACGCAGGAGAGATAGCCCCTTATAAAATTAGATTGAGGGTTGATTTAGAATTAGTTTAATCATTCATTTTTTTAATTAAACTTATTTCTCTTACTTCGTTATTTAGTAATCCGTTTATCAAACAAATATTTTTTGGTTCTCCATCCACATGAATTGTTTTTTTATATTTTCCATCACATAAATTTCCTTCACATAAAATTACTAGATTGTCCAAAAAATAAACTGGTTTTGCGTATTCACATAAATTTTCTTCCATGATATTATTTAAGAATGGTATTTTTAAATATTTCTATTATAATTTTTTATCCATTCTAACTGCAGTTGGCGCCTCGCCAACTCGAGTCCACACTCGCGATTTTTTATTTTTACTTTTAGGATTTAATGCAAGTGTAAATTCTCGCCCTGCCAATGGCACTCCAGCTCGGCTTATAATTTTTTATCCACTCTAACTGCAGTTGGCGCCTCGCCTCCGTGCCATGTAAAACGAGGACGAATTCTCATTGGATAAATTCTTTCTGAGTTGTCATCAAGGATTATTGCAGAACCTTTTAATGTTGGAAGTTCGTCCATGTATTTTTTTATGCTGTCAAGAAGATAGCTTTGCATAATTGAATTTAATGCTTCTAAATCTTGTTGGGAAGTTACTCTATGTGAGATTACAATATCTGATTGAGTCATCACGTCTCTGTGGATTTTACCTGGTTGTTGTGTTGCTAAGACTACTGAGATTCCAGGCTGTCTACCTTCTCTTAATAATTGAACTAAGGCATCTGTTGCAGGAGTTTTTTTGTCGAGAGGAAGGAACTCGTGAGCTTCGTCTATAAAAAGCCAAACTAAAGGGTTTTCTTTTTTCTCTTGCGAAGAAAATGAAAGTCTTTGAGAGATAGATTCTACTTCTTCTTTTTTTCTGGCGTCCATTCTTTGATTAAAAATTTTTCTTGAGATTAAACTTATTACTAATGCTCTTATATTAAACGCCCCGATTGAATTGTAGACACTTAAATCCAAAACAGAAGTTGTGCCGGCAGAAATTAAATCTTTTATTTGTGTTGATTGTTTGTCTTTTGCGAAGACCCCCCAATTGTCTGCTGCTTCAAATAAACTCACTGCAGCATTTTTTGTTTCTGTTGAAGTTTTGTGGTCATGTTCTAAATTTGAAATTATATCTTGGATGGTGAATTTTCCTTTTTCTTTTAACTTACTTAATGTTCTTTCAATTAAAATTGAGATAGGATTTATTAAATCTAATCCAAATGTTATCACCCAATCTTCTGTGTTTAGTTCTGTAATATCTATTGCAAATTTTTCATCGACAGGAATTCCTTTTTTTAAATAAGAGTCGTAATGCCCGAACGGAACAAAGATTTTCGCAGGAAGATTTTTTGGTTGCAATCCCCATTCTTGTAATAATTCCTTGTCTTTTTCATTTTGTGATTTTATGGTCCAGTAGATTCCCATTGTATCAAAGATTAGGGAAGCAATGTTCTGGCTGGTTTCTTTTGGGAGATTAGAAAGTTCTTCTGCTATGACGCCGAGTGTGTAGGATTTTCCAGAACCTCTTTTTCCAGCTACAAGGATAACATGGCTTCGCGCAATATCCATTGAAATTTTATTATTCAAAGAAGTGTATTGTCCCATTTTCACATAACCTTTTCCAATATTGATAAGTCCCTTGTCACCAAATAATTTTTTATCTGATTGATTTCTCCCGATTATTATTTCATACATAATTAAAAAGAGTTAAGGAGATTTTTAATTGTTTTGATATTAATTAATTGTAATTACATTAATTTTACCAAAATGTTTTTAAAAGGATTTTTCTTGAAATCAATATGGATGAAGAAAAAAATATTCCAGAAAAAGAAATTATAGAGGAGATTAATGTTCATCAAGAAAGTAAACTTACTGAAAAAATGAGGGAGAACCCGTGGATTCTTTCGACATTTGTTCTTGGGATTTTTGTTTTAATATTAATGGTTGGAAGTTTTGGAGGCATTACAGGAGGAATTGTTGATGAAGGGGTTGCTGGAGATGCTCTCGCTAAATTAGCTAAAGAACAGATTGGAGATATAGAAATTTTAAATGTTGAACAAGAAAGTGGGTTATATAAAATATTTTATTCTTCTGAACAAGGGAGTAGTTCTGCTTATTTAACTTTGGATGGGAAAAATCTTGTGAATGGTTTAATACCTATTTCTTCTTTGACCCAGCAAACAACTGAACAACCTACAACTACAGGATATTCTGAAGATGAATTACAAGAATTAAGGATTTTTAATGATTGTCTTGCAGATAATGGGATGGTTATTTATGGTTCTGATACTTGCCCACATTGTAGAACTTTAGTTTCTCTTTTAGGAGGATATGATGTTGCGAGTTCTGTTTTTGTTGAATGTGGAAAAAATAGGGAAAGATGTAATGAAGAAACCCAAACAAATTATGTTCCAGAAATTCAATTGAATGGCGAGATTTATGAGGGGGGAAAAACTTTAGAATCTTTAGGAGAAGCAACAGGGTGCTCTGTTCCACAAGTTAATTAATATTTTATCTTTCCAAATATAAAATTTCTTCTTCATTTAATTTTAGTTCTTTTTGAATTAAAGGATTTGATTTTATAATTTGTTTTATTATTGGAAATTCATTCATTGCTCTTTTTTGTCCAACATGAACTAATTTTGCGTATTTTTGCGCTATTGATTTTTTCTTTGCTGTTCGCTGGTTGTTGAGCCAGATTTTTAAAATTCTACTTGGTCTTTGGTATCGCGTGAAATTTGTTTTGACGTCTTTTTTTGCAGCAGAAATTCCATAACTTAGAAAAATATTTTCATAAACTAAAAATCTCCAGTATTGTTGTTTGTAGATTCTACCTTTGAATAAGTCAACTTTGCTTAGTGCTTCGTAGGCTTTTGCAAGTTCTTCTCCTTGGTATTCTGCAGGGATGTTTTCTTCCACCCATAAAATTATTTCATCCATCGGCATTTTCACAGAATCATAAGCCCATAATAAATCATTTGTGGGTTTTGTTTGGAATATTTTTTTTAAAACATTGAAGATACTTTGTTCTTTGTTTCGTTCATCAATTGTAAATGATAGATCTTTTGTTTGTGAGAATGTTTGCAAATCATTTATCGCCGCCCTTAAATCCCCTTTTGAATTTAATGAAATTTTTGTGACAAAATCATATTCTATAAATAAATTTTCTTTTCTTAATATTTCAAATAAAACTTCTTTTATTACTTCATAATGGATTTCATTTAATTGAATTAGTTCTGATTTTTTTCTGAGGTCTTTTAATTTTTTGTTCCAAATATCGTTTGCAGTAATTATTATTGGATATTTAGAATAAGCAATTAAATCTAAAAGTTCTTTTATTCCTCCTCTATCAGAGTACCCGCTTATTCCGTCGGCTTCATCTATGAGTATTATTTTGTTTTTTTTAATTAATGATTTTTGTTCAATTGATGGTTTTAGAATTTCTTGGATATTTGCCTTGTTTCTAAAATCAGAAGCATTTAGTTCAAAGATTTCAGAATTAGTTTCTTTTGCAACCACATGTGCGATTGTTGTCTTGCCTGTTCCAGGAGAACCGTGGAGAACTAGTGCTTTTTTTGGTCTTTTTTTTAGTTTTCCAAGATTAAATTCTTCAAGAAATTTTTTTATATTTACTAATGCAATATCTTGTCCTTTAATTTCTTCAAATTTTTTTGGACGATGTTTTTCTACCCATGTCATTTTAGTATCCTAAATCTTTTAGATATTTAATAGCACTTGCATGCATGATATTTGCAAGTCTTTGGTCTGTAGTAATTTTTGCCTCAAATAAATAATCAGGGTTTTCTAAAGGTGAGCATCCCCTTTCAGATACTTTTTCTTCATCCCAAATAGCAGTTGTATATGTATTACTATTTTTAGTAGTGATTATTCTAAATTTTTTTGTTCTTTCTTCAAGAGGCAAGTCCTTATCTTCAAAAGATTCTTTTACTTTAATTAATGGAATTTGTTCAAAAAAACTTTTTTCTTGCAAGTGTTTAATTACTCCTATTTTCATTTTATTTACCAAAATTTGCTAATCCAAATCTCTTAATTTAGTTATGAATTCAAGTCCTGTTAGTTGAACAGGTATGTGGCAACTTCCTTCTTCATCATCTCCTCCTAAAGAAGTATTGTCTTCTGAGCAACAACAAAGGCCTTTTTCTGGATATTCATAAACTTCTATTTCTGGATTATCTGAGTTTTTTATTTTATAAACCCCAGTAGTAGTTGGAAATCCACTTTTATTTATCCCTTTTCTCATTTGCCTAGTCCTGCGAGGACAAAGCTTGCAAGCAATGCCTGAAGTTGGATAAAAGGGTCTGAACCCTCGACAATTCTGAATTCTGTTTCACCGGTTTTTTCTGTGAGCTTGACTTTTATTTCTGGTTCAACAGGGAGGTTCCAGATTTCTTTTTGAATGGCTTTGATTACATCTTGTCCTGAAATTGATTCTTTTAGCATTGTGTCTAAAAGTTTTTCTCTTGATTTTTGAAAATCTCCTGAGAGAGCGTAATCTAAAACAACTTTGATGTCTTTTGGTTTTGCATTTGAGATTATTGTTGAGAGAAGTTCAGGAGTTACTAATGGAGAAATCGCTGCTGTTGATTGGATGAGATTGATGCACCGCCTGCAATCGCCTTCACTTCCTTCATAGAGAATTTCTATTGCTTCATGAGAAATTGTTAAACTTTCTTTTTGTGCAATATAATTTATTACTTTTTCAATGTCTTTTTTTTCTAAAAGTTTGAATCTGAAAATTGCGCATCTTGATTGAATAGGGTCGATGATTTTGCTGGAGTAATTGCAAGACAGGATAAATCTGCATGTTGCAGAATAATTTTCCATTGTTCTTCTTAGTGCTTGTTGGGCCTCAGGGGTTAAAGCGTCTGCTTCATCAAGAAAGATAACTTTGAATGGAACGTTCCCAATTGATTTTGTTCTTGCGAAGTTTTTTACTTTTTCTCTTACAACATTAATTCCTCTTTCGTCAGAAGCATTTAATTCAAGGTAATTATCTTTCCAGTTGTTCTTGAATAAGTCTTTTACAACTATTAGGGCAAGAGTTGATTTTCCTGTTCCTGCTGGGCCGGCAAATAATAAATGTGGTATGTTTAATGAGTTTGTTAGAGCTTCAACTCTTTTTACAATATTGTCTTGTCCGACAATGTCAGAGAATTGAGAGGGCCTAAATTTTTCTGTCCAAATAGTGCTTTCCATTATGAGAATAAATTTAATCAGTTAATAAAGATTATTGTTATAAAATTCTTAATTACTTGCTTCTAGCTCGTTTTAACTTTCTTTTGTGTTTTTCTTTTCTAAGTCTTTTACGTTGCCATTTCCAACGCATTTGACGCTTTTTTTTCCATCTACGGCTTGAACGTTTCATATGAAGAAAAGAGAAAATTGGTTTAAAAGTCTTTTGTCTTTACAAAAGCTTTTAGTGAAAGATTTTTAATCTTGCTCTTTAAAGTTTTGGAATGTTTTATAGAATAAAATGACTTAAAGAAAAAAGAAAAGAAAAACCATTTTTAGATTGTAACAAGGAAATTGTTGCTTTGAGAATTTTTAATGATTTTTGTAGGAATGATAAAGATTGAAAATAATAATTGTATGCACTCTAATAGGAATTAAGGACAGGGAAAGTTTTTAATATCTCTTTAGGGTTAATTTATATGGCAACATACTCTCATTCAAGAGTTTCTACTTATGAAAATTGTCCTTATCAGTATAAACTAAGATATATTGATAAAAAGAAACCAGATAGCCCCACGACCATAGAAGCGTTTATGGGGAGTATGGTTCATGAAACTTTAGAGCATTTGTATAAACTTAAGAAATTTAAGAAGAGAATTGCAAAGGCAAGTTTGATTAAATTTTATAGAGATATATGGAAAAAGAATTATTCTGATGATATTTTGATTGTTAAGGCTGAATCTGAAAATCTTAAAGCAGATAATTATCGGAAGATGGGGGAGAAGTTTATTTCTGATTATTATGATAGAATGAAGCCGTTTGAACAAATGACTATCTTAGGATTAGAAACAATGGATAGAATGACTTTGCCAGACGGAAATCAATGGCATGTTCGAATTGATAAATTGGGTTGCGACGATAAAGGAAATTATTTTGTTTGTGATTATAAAACAAACGCGCGAATGAAAAACCAAGAAGAAGCAGATGAAGATAGACAACTTGCATTATATTCTATTTGGGTGAAGGATAAATTTAAAGATGCAAAGAGTGTTAAGTTGGTTTGGCATATGTTGGCTTTTAACAAAGATGCTGTTTCAGAGAGGACTGATGAGCAGTTGGAGAAGTTGCAACAGGATGTTATGGAGAAGATTAAGGAGATTGAATCTGCGACAGAATTTCCAACAAATATAACTGGTTTGTGTAATTATTGTGGATTTAAATCAGAGTGTCCTTCTTTTAAGCATCAAGCGGAATTAGAAAAGATTGAAGATGTTGAAAAGTTTAAAGAAGATGCGGGGGTTGTGTTGGTTGATGAGTTTTCTGAGGTTAAGACTGAGTTGGATGAGTTGAAGAAAAAGCAGGAAGAGTTTAAGGAGAAGTTGATTGAGTATTCTAAGCAGTTTGGTGTTGATGTTGTTTATGGAAGTAATAAGAAGTGTTCTGTGAAAGAGTTTGAGAAGGTTGTGTTGCCTGAGGACAGGGAGGAGTTTGTGAAGATGTTGAAGGAAAAGGGTTTGTGGGAAGAGTTGAGTATGGTTTGTTATCCGAAGTTAAATAGTCAGGTGATGAAAGGGGAGATTGATGAGGTTAAGGAGAAGGTTGATATTGTGAAGGATTGGAAGGTTGGGTTGAGTAGGAGGAAAGAGGAATGAAAGAGAAAAATCATTTTAATGGAAGAACCATGCATATTGATGTTAGTAGAAGATTTTATCAAAAAGGAGATAGTGGGATGGCATTCAAAATAATTCCCTCTAAGTATCATAAAGGATTGGCATTATCAAATAAACTAAAAAATGAATTAAGAAAAGATTTTCTTTGTTTCTTGCGTTCATTACTTCTAAAATCTTTCAAACATTTATACCTACAGAAATCTTCAAATTTGTATTTGCATAATTTTTTAAGAACGCTTTTAACTCTTGTATCGTCATCTATTTCTTCTCTTAAAGTATCTCCTGATTTTGAAACAAAATCATTTGCATCTTTGCAAGATAACACTAAATTAAAATTATTGTTATTAAATAAAATATTTTTATTTTTAATCATAGTCCTAAAATTACCTATAGCTTTTGCATGAGAGTATTTTAGATTTTCTTTTTCATCATTAATCAAAGCACATAAAACTAGCAACATATTAAAAATAAGATAGTAAGATTTAACTGGAATCCACATAGAACAAATTTTTGCGAAATCTTTTTCTTTAATGGCTTTTTTATGTTCTTCATCTATACTTTCTTTTATTAACTCAATAAGTCTAACTTTATTGGATAATTCTTTTTTATCAAATGATAATTTTGAATTAATTTTGAAATTTAATTTTAAGTTTAAATCTTTAGATAAATTGCTTGCACACAAAACATAGTTTAAATGTGTTCTAAAATCTTTTGGCATTGGAGAGATTATTTCAATCTCATCTAAATTTACCATTTTTTTTAAAGCTCATTTCTACTTAAATTCTTTGTTGTGTTCAAAAAATAAACCAAAAATCCCAGAGGTTCCACAATGTACGAACGCCCCGACCGTGATTCGAACACGGGTCACCGCCTATCTCCAACACACAGATTTCTCTGTGCGTGCGAAAAGTTTTTTGGACTTTTCTACAAAAGAGGAGGTTGCATTGAGATGCATAGACCTCGTCTCTCATCGAGCTTTGATCACCTCTTCTTATTGTTTAAATCAAATTTTGCTTAATTCAAACATTACATTCTTATTTGAGAGGGCGGCATTCTTGGCCTCTGAACTATCGGGGCACAAAACAACCTATAGTATTGGTTAAACCACATAGGTTGAACTATTAAAATTAAAAATAACTTGTTTATAAATTTTACATCTATTTAACTAAGAAAACTTTGTCGTTTGGTCTTACTTTTTCAGGAACCTTTATTCCGATGTGGTCGTCTTTTTTTGCTTTTTTTACTTCTTCTCTTTCTATTTGCATACTATCTATTTTTACCTCAAAATCAGTTGTATGCCCTTTTATGTGTACTTTGTCTCCAATATTCAATTTTCCTGAAAGTTTTATCGCTGCAACACCTACGTGATCAAAGTAACTGGAAATAACGCCAATTTCTTTTTCTTCCATGTTTTATATAGGGAAAAGGCATTTATAAATTTTGTTAATTTCGCTTCACTCAATATAATTAAATAGCCCCACCAGGATTCGAACCTGGGTCACAAGGTCCAGAACCTCGCATACTTGACCACTGTACTATGGGGCTTTATATTTTATAGATTTTGTATTTTTAAAATTATCATCGAAATATTTTTATACTCATAAATATTATAATTATCATGGTAATTGGAACTACTTTTATTGTTATCTCGGTGTTAATTATAGCAATATGGGTAATAATAGAAATTAAAAGATTAAAGCATAAATTGTTCGCTATATTTTTGATAGGATTAATTTTACTGGGGTATTTTAGTTTTACTTATTCTATTAGTGGGCAAGACATAGACCTTAAAACTATACCAGGAATGATGGAAGCAAGCAAACTTTATTTTTCATTGGTTGTTTCTTTTTTTGGAAATATGAGGTCAATAACAACTAATGCTATTAAGATGGACTGGGGAATTAATGAGACTATTGAGAGATGAAAAGTTTTATTTTTATTTTAATGTTTTTTATTTTCAGTGTTTTGTTAATAATTAGTAATAATAATTTATCAATGTGTCAACAAGCAAATGTTGTTAAGTTTTCTGAATTATATGTTGAATGGTTTGATAATCTTTATTTAAATTTTCAGATATTGTTCAAAGAAACTGTAAGATTAAATTGGCTTCCGAGGTAAGGTTTAAAAACTTTGGATTTTATTATAGTTTATGGTAAAAAAAGCAGGTGTTAAAAAAAAGAGTGTGAGAAGTTCTGGAGTAAAAAAAGTTAGTAAAAAATCTGTTTCAATTAAATCTAAACCAGTTCGAGCAAGTAAAAGAAAAATTAATCTTGTTTTGAAAAATTTAATTTTGTTTGGTATTTTATCTTTAGCATCTTTTTTATTATATGTTGTTTCGTCAGACGAATTGTTAATTAATTTGTTTTCTTTACTTGCGATAATGCTTGGTTTTGTTGCAGGAGCATTTTTAATAATTCTTTTGATTTTTTTCTTTATGAGATTGATGGGAAAATAATTTAAACATTTTATTCTATATTTTATTAGTGCCTGTGTAGCTCAGCTGGTAGAGCACATCGTTGGTAACGATGAGGTCCTGAGTTCAATCCTCAGCGCAGGCTTTCATTTGCTTTTTCCTAAACTTTGTGAAGGAGGCATGGAAACCTTTAGGTTTGCTTCCAACAACTTTATAAAACTTAATTCTTAGGCTTTAAGATGTCAGAAGAAAATAATTTAGAAAATTTAAAAGAAGATTATAAAGAAATCCAGAAGAAATATGATTTGCCTGAATTTGAAAGACTTAATGAAGATTTTCAAATAGAAAAACTCGCGGAAATTGAAACAGATTTTTTAGTGAGAGAAATACGAAAATTTATGGCAGATAAATTCATGAATTATTTGAGATTTATTGAATCTATTTTAAATCCTGTAAATGTCCAGATGTTTGTTTTTTCTATTATTAAGTCAATTGGAGAAGAAGAAAAAAAGAAATTAACAGAAGTTTATAAAAAATTAGCAAAATGTGAAATTGATTTAATTAAATTGGATATTGAATTTTCAAAGGAAGATGAAGTGAAGTTTATTAAAGAATCTTTTGAATTGTGGCAGCAAATGAAGAAAGATATCTCAAAAGTTATAGAAGTAATAAAAAAGAATTGGGATAATAAAATTGAAAGTAATGGTAAAGGTTACTTTGGTTGAATTATTTCAACCTTTCAAAAACATCTTCCAAATTAATTTCAAATAGTGCCACAGGCATTCTGATTTTCCAGTTCTTTAAAATTTTAGGATGAATTTCTCCAATGAATCCTACACTTTTTTCATCTATTTTAATTTCTGCAACCCTGCCTTCAACAAAATAATTAGGAGAATTTGATGTTACTTGAGGTTCAGTAATGTTTATTTTAACATCAATCATTCTAAATAAATATTCTATTGCTTGTTTTATTTCTGTGAAATTTCCAGGAGTAAATGCTACGGCAAGGTTTTCTTTTTCAGATATTTCTTCATTTAACTTAAAAACTTTTCCAATTTCAAAAATTTTCTGAGGATATTCAGAATCAATGTTTTCTGAAAAATTCTTTAATAAATAATGTGTTAAATCTTTTCTTAAAATTGAGTATTCTGTTTTTGATTCTTCTACTTCTATAAAATCCTTTTCCTGTTTTTTAGAAACTCCCATCTTTTCGAATTGATTTTTTTTAATTGTTAGGTGATAATTTGAAACTTCTAATGTTCCTAGTCCTGTAAGAATTTCTGATAATTTTCTTTTGATGGTTTCATTTGGATCCTCTTCGCCAATTGTGGAAATTTCTGGAATTTCTGGAACAAAATTTTCATAACCATATGCAATCGCAACATCTTCAATTAGGTCAACTTCATGTAGGATATCTGTTCTCCAAGAAGGAATTTCTACGGCTCCTTTATCATAATTGCAACCCATTTTTTCAACTAATTGTTTTAATTCTTTTTCATTTAAATTTAATCCTAAAAGTTTGTTGGTGTTCTCCAGCGAAATTTTCTTTTTTTCTGTTGTTAGATTTGGGGTAATTTTTTTCTTTCCATATCCTATTTCCATTTGATATATTTCTCCTCCCATGTCTGCGAGACTTGTTACAAGAATGTTTAAACATTTGCTTAAAATTTCAAAATCAAATCCAGAGCATTCTATAAAAACATCCCTTGTTTTTTCTGTTATCTTTCCTGTTAATTGAGAATTTATTATTGGAGGCATGCTTAAAATGTTTTTATCCTCGTCAATAAAAATCGGAAATTTTTCTTTTCCTGCTAAAAGATGAGCATACTCTTTTCCTGTTGAATGTCTCTGTAAAATTTGGAGCCCGGACATTTCTCTATCTGATTCTAATGGGATGAATTTTATTTTGTCTGGTTCTAAAGCCTTGAAAGTTATCGGTAGTTTAATTTTTTCCAAAGGATAAATTCCTATGGCAACCTTCTTTCTTTTTCTACCAATGGTTATGTGAAGTTTTTCTTGGATTTCGATTAACTCTTTTATTTTATTATCATTAAGTTTTAATTTTTTAACAATTGCACAAGTAGTATACGGACGAATATTCTTTACCGAAGAATCAATATTAATTTTGTAATTTTTTTCTGGCTTGTTTATTTTATATTTTTTTAATTTTGTTTTCTTCCCTAGAAACGCTAAGAAACTTCTTTTAAATCCTTGATAAGATAGTAAGTCTGGACGATTTGGGAAAATTTCTAGTTCAATTTCTTCTTCTGTAATTGATTCAACTGGAGTTCCGAACATAGCAATTCTATCTTGCATTTTTTCGTCGAGTTTTCCTATTTCTTTTTCAAATTGTTTTTTGTTTATATTTATTATTGCCATTTTAATTTATGTTTTGCAAATCTTTTTGCAAAATTGTTTCTATTTGTGAAGGGGAATATATGTTTGCTTTTCTTAAAATTGTGAAATCTTTTTTTATAAGAAATTCAATTAAGACTTGGTTATGTGTATCAATTTGGATATTTGAAAAATCCTTGTTTATGGCATATTGTTTAACAGAAAAATATAACTTTGAACCTATCCCTTGATTTCTATTTTCTGGTGCAACAAAAAATGTCTTTGTTTCTAAGATAGACTTGTTTATTTTATGAGGTTGGAATATAATTATCCCTTTTATCTGTGAATTTTTTTGCACGTAAAAAGCTTTTTTATAACCAGATTTTAATTCTATTTCACATTTTTTAACCCATTGAAAATAATTAGGATATCCTAAATTTAAGGAGATGAGATAATCTGAGATATTGGGTATTTCGGAAAATGAATTTATTAGTCTGATGTCTGTCATTTAATTTATATCTCCATTGAATTCCCAAAAACCTAAATTTCCTTTTTGTTTAATTTTTTTTATCCTCTTTGGATTTTTTAGGATAAACCCTTTATTTCCCCAAGCTACTTCAGCTAAATGTAAATTTTTATCCTTTAATACGTCTTTATCATTAGGATATATTTTTACCTCAGTTAATTCTGCTTGCCCAACAATAAATCCATTTGGTAAGTTATAAAATCCAAATTTTTCCATAGCTTCTTTATCTGGAATTTTTGAACTATGAATTAAAAATTTCCCCCTAAATTTTGTGTTCCATTTTCGAAGTTCAATTTTTTTCTTGTTCTGTAAAATCAATTCCGCCCAAGGTTGTTTTATTGTTAATACTTTCATTTTACCCAAAATTTCATTTTTCTTAATTTAGATAAATCATTTTTGTAAAGTTCTCTTAAATCTTTTATTTTGTAATAATCCATGAGAGTTCTGTCAAATCCAGGACCCCAGGCTAATACAGGGATGTGTTCGCCAAGAAGAGGAATTGTTACTTCTGGTCTGAATATTCCTGCGCCACCTAATTCCAGCCAAACTTTTCTTTCTGGATGGAATACGTCTATTTCCATAGAAGGTTCTGTATAAGGGAAATAAGCTGGTCTAAATCTTACTTTTTCAAAACCCATTTTCTTAAAAAATTGTTTTAAGTATCCGAGTAAGTGTCTGAAGTTTGCATTTTTGTCGACGACAATTCCTTCTGTTTGATTGAATTCAAAACCATGGCTCCAATCTACTGTTTCGTTTCTGAAACATTTTCCTAATGCGAAAAATTTTGCAGGAAGATTTTCTTTTTTAAGATTAGCAAGTGTTTGTGCAGATAAACAAGTTGTATGTGTTCTTAGGACTATTTTTTTTGCTTCTTCTTCACTCCAAGAATAATTCCAACCTTTGCTTCCACCTATTCCTTGTTCATGAGCTTTTTTTACTATCTCTTTTATTTTTTTATCTGGAAGTTCTGATTTTTTATCAATGAAAAAAGTGTCTTGCATTTCTCTGACTGGGTGGTCTTGTGCAGTGAATAGGGCGTCAAAATTCCAGAAGGAACTTTGAATCATCTCTCCAGTCATTTCTTTGAAACCCATTTCTGTCCAGATTTTCCTACCATAATCAATAGCTTGATTTACAAAATGTCTTTTCCCCCCGTTGATTGAGGGCACAGGAGATGTTAAGTCATATCTTCTGAATTTTTTTCCTTTCCATAAAGAATCTTTTTTTAAGATTTCTGGAGTTATTTGTTCAATCAAATTTTTAGGTTTTATTTTCGAATCAATTAACTTTTTACCTAAATCAGTAACTTCTATGATTATTAATTTTTTTTCACTTATTTGCAATATTTCTTTTCTATTTTGAAGAGACTTAAATGCATAAATTTGTTCAGGAGATAATTCATCGTATTCTATAGGAAGGGATTCAATGAAAAATTCTTCTAACATCTTTTTTGAAATTTCTTCATTATTTGCATTAAAAATTATTTTTTGGTTTTTTAATTCAATAAGTGCTTTTTTCTTTAACACCCCTATTGATGCCTTGAATTCGTCATTGGATAAACTGCTTGCCTTTTGTGCTTCTTGAAGCCCGAGTATTTTTTTTTTATCTAAAAGATTTAATAATCTTCTTTCTGGCAAACCTTTTTTTTTGTATAATGCTCCATTAACACCAATTTCAATTATTTTCTTTTTGTTGAAAGAGATTTTTACGATATTTTTGTTTTGTAAATATTCAAGCGATCTTAATACAGAAGTTTTGTCTAAATTTGATTTTTTGCAAATTTCACTTATTTCTTCTTCAAGATATGGAAGTATTTTTATTTCATTTGGGCTGAGAGATTCTATTAGTTTTTCCATTTTATTTTTAATTAACTTGCATTAAAAAAGGTTTCTTATAATGTCTTTGTCATAGAAGTGTTCATACCTAAAACTAAACCTAATGCTTTTATGCTGTAAATATCTCTTTTGTGTTTTTCTGAAATAAATTCCATTTTCAATTTATTTTTATTGCACAATTTTATGTTTTGTTTAATTCTTGCGAGAATGTCTGATTTGTTTTTCTCCTTTGAATTAATTATTTCATCTAAATTTATTCCAATTATAATATTATTTTTCTTTGCGATTTTTGCAAGGACCTGATTAAATCCCGAATTTCTCTGTTTTTGGAAATCTTTTCTTTTTGATTGTTTTAGAAGTAAAATATTAATATCTAATTTTTCAAGAACTTTTCTATTTAATTCATCGTCATCACTTGAAAAAATAATTTGCTTTTCTTTATTTTGGTTTATGGTTTTTCTTGCTTTTTCAAAATTATTTTCTTCAATTAAGATTGTTTCTTTCATCTAATTAGAAATAATCGTTCCCTTAAATTTCTTTTCTTTGAGAAGATTATCCAGGTTGTTTAAATTTTTCCCAAGAATATAAGTTGTTATTTTGTTTTCCATAATAATTAATGATGCTTTTTGGTCTAAGATAAAATGTTGGCCTGGTTTGAATTTCATTTTATTAGCAATTGAATTAAAATTTTTCCAAGTTATTTTTGAAACTAATTTTGTTGTTTTGAATTTTTTAGGGTTTTTATCATATAGTCCGTCGACATCTGTTAAGTTTATAAAATCTGCTTTGAATTTTTTTGCAATTTCAGCAGATGTTGAATCAGAGGTTTGATTTGGTTTGTATTCTAAAGCACCACAAAAAACAACGTCTTGTTTTTTTAAATATTTTTTAATATTTTTCATTTTATGAGGAATCCCTTTTTCAGGCTCGGCATTAAAAAAATAAGACATAAAACGAGCATTCATTCTTGTTGCGCCAATTCCCGCGAGACTTTGTAGTTTTGCATTTGTTCTTTTGTTTTCTAATGCAGAAATATATTTTCTGGCAATACTTCCTCCACCACAAACAATAATAAATTTATATTTCCCGAGGTTGTTTTTGATTACTTTTTTAAAATTTGAAAGAAAATTAACATCGACTTTATCTGGAATAATCAGGCTTCCGCCTAGGCTAATGACAACCACCTTTTTTTTCATAAAAGAAAAAGGAGAAAGGCGTTTTTATAGTTTTTGAGATAATTTATTTCATATAACCTTGTTGTTATACGTCCTGATGACTGAAAGAAGTGAGAGAGCATCGGGGCAAAATCCGAAGGATTTTGAGTTCAGAATTTAGATGTTATCAATATTAACTTTAAAGTAGTAAATAACAAAAAGATTTATAAAGATGCGTTCTACTCTAAATAATATGAAACAGCTAAAAATGTTACAATACACCGATAGAAGGATTTATTCTCCAGAAACAATAGATGAAAATTTGCATGCTGAAATTTTATCTAAAGGAAAAAGAAAAACTTTAAAAGTTCTTGGAGGATTGGCACTTATAGGTGTTGGAGGATTAGTTGGAAAATTTGCTCCAGAAATTAAACAGATTCCTTTATATGAAATAGGAGGAATTGCAGCTGTTGGGGCTGGGGCTGCTTTGGCACTTGAACATGGAGTAAATGCTTTGGGATATTTAGCTTATAGAATTGCAGACTGGAGATATCCTAAGAAAGAAGAACAAGCGTAAATTTTTCGGTTTCTATCTTTTATTAGACATAACATAACGAAAATAGAAGTAAAGTTCTATTTCCATTTTAAATAGGGGTATTTAGTAACCTTTTTAGAAGATATTTTTATTTAATAGTAAATAATTTGTCGTCCTTAACATCAAAAATTCCTAACCGCACGCCTGAGTCAATCCAACCATGTGCATAATTCAGTGCAGCAAATGCATCCACAAAATCTTTTTTTTGTTCGAAATATTTAGCGTCAGAAAGATAGTTTGAAACCATATCAATTATTTCTTTGGCTTGGCTTTCTTTCCCTTTGATGATATTTTTTTTAACTTTTTTTAAAGCGGTTGAAGTTAAATCAAAATATTTTTTTATTTTTTGTGTTGTTATTTTATCTTTCATTGTGTTTTTTATTCTCGAAAAAGAGAGTGATTTAATGAATCTCTCTATTTTCTAAAGATTGGATTTTGAGAATAAGCTATTTTTTTAATTATGAATTTTGAACCAATTATCTCAGAAATTATTGCAGATAAAACTAATCTTCCAACTACCATTTTTAAAATTCCTCCTTGGATCGGAATTTTTGCTGTCTCTGAGAATGTTTTTATGGTTTGGTCTATTTCTTCCTTGTTTAAAATTATATTTGTTTTTTTTACGCCCATGCCTCCTCTAACTATTACTTGTTCATCTGTTCCACGACATTCTATTGATTTTACCAAAGGGTCTTTTATTAAGGGGTTTAATTTTTCTAAATCTATTTCTAATTTAGTTGGAGCTGGTTTAAGATATTGAAGATTTTTAGGAAGTATTGGTTCTGGAATTCTTAAAAAAGGGATTTGCGGTTTTCTTTTTTTTATGATTGGAGAGAATGGCTTCTTAAATTCTTTTTTTGCAAGAATTGGCTCGGCCCTTTCTTTTATTTTTTTAATTATTTCCTGATGCGTATCTCTTTTTTCTTCTTTCAAAATTGTTTCTAATTCAATTAGTTCATTTTTTACAGAATTTTTAATTAATTCTTTTGTGAATTGAAGCAGAAAAAATATTTTAAATTCATCTGAAATTTTTGTTAACATATTAGTTCCTCTTTAATTGTTTGAATTCTGGTTGAGGACTTTTTGGAGAAATTGATTTTTGGTATCCACCTGTTTTTTCCATTTGATTTGGAATTGGTCTTTGCATCATTCTTTGAGGAGGATATATGGGTTTTTGTCCAGAATATTCTTCATGTACTAATGCAACTCCTTTTGCAATTGTCTTGTTTTGTTCAAGTAAATTATCTATTTTTTCTACTATTTCTTTGTTGTCCCTGTTTTCTTTTTTGACATTAAAATCTTTTTCTGCTAATGTTTTTGCAGATACTTCAAACAAATCTAATAATGAAGATATTTGGTTTGTAAGTTTGTCAAATTTTATTGATAAATTTGTGATGACTTTTTGTAAGGCGATGAAATTTTCAATTAGAATTTTTTCTGTATGAATTTGTTTAGAAGAAACAATTGGTTTTTTTATTCCAGAACTTCGCACACGCTTCTTTTTTTTAACACCTGCTTTTTTTACCATGACATATTTAATAAACTCTTATTTATAAATATTAACTTTAAGATACACAACAGCAATAGGAAGTAGGTGAAGAGCAGTAATCGCTTGGAGTTCCATCTGGGATACATGTTCCATAACAAGAACCTCCACAATTATTAACACAACCAGAGATTAGAGGGTTGAATCCCCAATAATTACAAATGCTTTTACAGGAATCAATATTGTCTGTTTCAATACAATTTCCATCTTCATCACAAGCAAAACCTTCATCACAAGGTCCTTTTTGGCCTTCACAATCTGAACATAAACAACCTTCCCCTCCTTCAATATTACAACTTCCATCAACAACACATTGATAACAGTTGCTTGGTTCTTCGTCATTACATAGCCATCCGGTTTCAATAGAACATGTAGAAGAGCATCCATCTCCATTTACAATACCTCCATCATCACATTCTTCACCAGTATTTAATTTACCATTTTCACAAGAAAGTTCACATTGCCATGTTGCATTGCAGATTTCATTGGATAAGCAATCCCCACAATTTTCTTGAACCCCACAAATAGTATGGGTATCACATTCGTATCCTACGCTCTCGCAAGTATCTGTGCATTCTGCTGGGGGAACACATTGTCCTGTTTCATTACAAACATCTGTTCCACCACAACTTCCACAACTTCCACCACATCCATTATCACCACATACTTTTCCTGCACAAACAGGAATGCAATCACTAGAACCGATTCTCACAACTTCTCTAATTTTTGAGCCCCCACAACTTACAAATGTGTCTTTTTTGTTTTCTTCCTGAAATCTAACCGGGATAATTTCAATTGAATAAATTTCCTCATCTAAATTAAATAATTGTGTTAGTTTATCATTAGGTTTCATAGGGTTGCCTTCTCCATTAAATATTACTATATTATTTAGTTCTCTTGCATTTTCTTCTACAAGAAATTCTGATAAATCTTTTGTTGCTATTTCTTGATTTGAACTATTTGTTGCTCTTATAAAATATCCTGCAAGATTAAATAACCCGTTGTTTGTTAGAGTTATATTCAACTGTAAATCTTCTGTGTATACCTCGTTAATAAAAATAGAAACACTCTCTGGGCATTCTATGACATTTTTTGGAACATAAGTTTTTACTACATTGTAGACAATTGTTCCCATAATCAAGGCGAAGACTATTAGCAAAACATAACCTATCATTATGCTAATTCCTCTTTTTCTTTTCATAATAATAGCAAAGTTTTTGGGCTTATAAATATTTATAAAACCTTTTTTACTTAGAAGAATATAAAATGAGGGAGAAAATATTATTTATTTCTTTAGGATTGGTATTAGTTTTTAGTTTTGTCTCTGCGAGTTTTGACGTTGGGGTTCCAAGCCATTTAATTGAAACACAGTATTCACCATACGGAACTATTAAAGGATGGATAAACACAAGTTTTAATAACGAACCAGCCGATTCCATTTTTGAAGATTCTTTTGGAAATTCATTAAGTTTACTTGATTTGTTAAAAACAAACTCAGATATAAATTATGTTTGTAATCCTATTGGTTGTCTGCCAAATTATGAAGCAAGTAATTTAGAGCAAACAAAATCCTTTAGTTTAAATCCTGGAGAGAAAAAAATTATTGGGTTTAAGATTACAGAAGATATTGTCAATGTGAATTCAGTTACATTTAATCTTGAAAGTGATGTAATAGAGTCTTGTACTAATCAATTGGAGATAGATTTTCTTAGAGAGGGTAATGCAGATATTGTAAATAATAAAGTATCAAATTTATATTGTTCTTCGTTAAAAAATTATGGCTGTTTTAACCCCTCTGAATCTCTTTCTAATGCTTTAATAGATTATCAGTCTTATTGTCAAAAAATAACACTTAGTGAATCTCCAGGATTTAAGGTTGGGGCATGGGTTAAAGAAGAAACAGAAGGGGACAAAGAATTATTTATGGAGCTTTATGATATGAATAGAAATTATGTTGCCTCGTGTGAATTGTCTGCAGCATCATCTACTGGAGGAGAGATTGATTGTGATTTAAATTATTCTAATATAAAACCTGAGGAATATTATGTGTGTCTTTCTTCTGAGAGTAGTGAAGGAGAATATTATACAAGAGGCTACCCTGATTCATTTTGGGGATGTGGATATAATGGTTATCCGACTACTCCTTCACTTGAGTCTTATGCTTATCAGATTTTTGTAAGGGAAAAAAAATTTGATGCAATAGAAACTTTAGAGATTCTTAATATTTTGCCAGATGGAAATATCATTTCAGAAATGGCTAATGATTATCTTTTTGAAAGGTATGGTGAAGATGGTTGTTCATCTGGTTGTGTTGTTCCAATAGAATTTACTTCTAATGTTTATCAGAATTTGGTATTAAAAAACCTCTCGGTTGATTATAGTGCTGGAGGGGGTTTGGAAGATTCTGTAAATGAATTTTATGATTTAAGCCAAACCCATTCAATAATAAATTCTGGATTTCAAGAAATAAATTTGGATGAGGGGAATTTTTCTGTTCCTTCAGATTATGGAGAGGAAACTTTTGAACTAAGTTTAGAAGGGGAAGAAATTTTTTCAGAAGAAATAATCATTAAAAGAGCCCCATTAATTAATGATTTAAAACCAAAAGTTACTGCAGCAGCAATTCCAACAGAGTTTGAAGTGTTAAGTAATTCTTCTAATATTACTAAATATGAATGGGCTTTTGGAGATGGGATTAATATTACAACAATTGTGAATAAAGTTACGCATACTTATAATTCAACAGGTGTTTATGGTTTAAAAATAATTATTACAAATGATAATCAATTAAGTTCTTCAAAGACATTTGAAATTAATGTTAGTTCTCCAAAACAAGCGATAAATACTACTTTAGAAAAGAAGTTAAATGATTTAATTAAAATAGGTTTACAGATAAAGAACTACAAATTTGAAAAGAATTTAAAATCTGTTTTAAATTTTGATTCTATTGGTGAACAATTAAATAAAATTCAGCAAGATTATAAAAAAGCTAGTTCTGAGGAAGATTACAAAGAAATAATTATTAGTTTGTTAGGAATTAAGGTTCCAGAATCAGTTAATGTTGTTAAAAGTGCAGAATCAATTACGTTTTATCCTAAAAAGGACAATATAAATTTAGAGGTTATGAAGGAAATTGGCGGAGGGGATTATGATACACAATATAGCGACGAATATGCTAATGCAATTATTTTTTGGAACCAAGAGAATATGGATATAAAAGTTACTTTTAGTGAATTTTCTGCTAGTTATTGGTATTTTGAGGAAGAACCAATTTTAAGAACATTTGAATTTCAGATAAATAAAAAGAATAGCATAGATTATTCTTATTTGGTTATTGCTGAACTTGAGGGAATTGAATTTGAAGAAGATTATTTTATGAGAGAAAAGGAAGGATATTTTTATATAGAATTAGAACAAGATAGTAAAACAATCGCCTTTACTACAACAGAAGAGGTTAATTTTTTAGATGTTCCAGTTTTTATCTCCCCTAAACTTGAAAAATTAACAATAGAAGAAAAAATTGAGATTGGGGAAAAGGAGAATAATTCTAAATGGATTTTTTTTATTTTTATTTTATTTTTCCTTGTTTTATTTGGAGTTGGAGTGTATATAATATTACAGGAATGGTATAAGAAAAGATATGAGAAGTATTTATTCAAAAAGAAAAATGATTTGTATAACTTAATGATATATATTACTGAAAGAAGAAAGAAAGGTTTATCTAATAAAGAGCTTTATTCAAAGTTGAAAAAGTCAGGATGGGGTTCTGAACAAGTGAATTATGTTTTGAGAAAACATTCTGGAAAAAGAACAGGCATGTTTGATATTTTTTCTTTTGTAAAGAAAAAAATGCAAAAAATAAATGAGAATTAATTAAAAATCAGGAAAATTAAAAGTAAGTTAATTTTTATACAAAATTTTATAAACTTAAATGGTAATTTAGTAATATGGTAATAAAGGTGTTTAAAAATTTCTTTAATAGAATTTTCTTTAATCTTTTTAAAAATAAAAGAGATATAAAACTTGGTTTTTATGGGCCACCTAATGCTGGTAAAACAAGTTTAGCAAATAGAATCTGCAAGGATTTTACAGGGGAAGAAATTGGAAGTGTAAGTAAAGTTCCACATGAAACAAGGAGTGTCCAGTTCAAGGAAAAGGTTAAGATAGAGTATAAAGGTAAGGTAATGACTTTTAAGATGATTGATACTCCTGGGATTGCTACAAGAATAGATTATGAAGATTTCTTGAAATATAAAGTGAAAAAGAAAGAAGCTAAGAAAAGAGCAAAAGAAGCAACGCAAGGAGTGATTGAAAGTATAAAATGGTTGGATGATATGGATATTGTTGTGATTGTTTTGGATGCTACAGAAAATCCTTATAATCAAGTAAATATTACAATCATCGGAAATCTTGTTGCGAGAAAAATTCCTGTTTTAATTGTCGCGAATAAAATTGATTTAAAAAAATCTGATATAAAAAGCATTGGTGCCGCATTCCCAGAATATGATGTTATTGGTATAAGTGCGAAGCATGGGAAAAATCTTGAGGAGTTTTATGAATCAATTTTTAAATTAACAAAAAAAGTTTAAAAACTGAAAAAGATATTATTATATAATAAAAATGACGGTGAAAAAAAAGAAAAGAGATTTAGGAAAGCTAAGTCAAAAGACTTCGTCATTAACTAATTCGTCCAAGTTTAGTCGAATTAAAGGATTTGCAATTCAGTTTTTGCCTCATTCAGAGATAAGAGATTTAGGAAGCAGTGAAAGAATTAAAAAAATTCTTGGAATTATTTTAGGGAATAATATTTTGATTTTGCAGGGAAGGCTTTTGGTTGATGAAGAGACAAGATTAATTGAGGATACAATGGCGATGATAGGGCATGTTAAGAATTTTAGAGGAATTGAACTTGCAGTTATTTCAGGCAATGGCAACGAGGGATTTTTCTCAAAAATGAAAAAAGGTTTTGCTAATGTTCTTTCTGGAGGAGATTTAGGAGCGATTACGATTATTGGTCCTGCAACAATTGTGAAAGAGATTAAGAGAAATCCTAAGAGGATAGAGTTGTTATTGAATAAGTGATTTCTTTTAACACCTCGAAAAATTCTTAAATTTTTCTACACAAAAACTTTGTTTTTGTATGAAGGAAATAAAACATAATCCAAAGAAAATTGAACTGCTATTGAATAAATAAACATAGATAAATTTATTAAGTTGAAGGTTTTTCTTTTTCTATGCCACATCAATGTGTTAAATGTTCACATATTATTCCTGTTGGAAGTAAGGAATTATTAGAAGGTTGTGAGAATTGTGGAGGGCATTTTTTCTTTTATATTAAGGATGAGCAGTTAGAGGAAATAAAAAAGAAACCGATTGAAATTCCAGAGGAAGATAAAAATAAAATTGAGAAAGATATTAGAGAGATAGCTGGAATCAAGGATGAAAATGCGCCGGTTATTTTGGATTTGGAATCTGTGAGAGTGACTGGTTCTGGAAAGTTTGAGATTGATGTTGTGAACTTGTTTAATAAAGAAAGGCCATTGATTTACAAACTTGAAGAAGGAAAATATATAATTGATTTGGCTTCTACATTACAGCAGAATATGAAAGAGATTAAAGATTTTGATAAAGAATAGTAATTAAATTTATAAGTATCTTAATATTTTATTCTTTATGACAAAAAAAATTAATTCTATTTTAGAAGAAGTTTTGGAAAGGGTTGAACCACCTAAGGAAGAGTTGAAAATTATTAACGATAGTTTGGATGATTTTCTTGAAAAAATTAAAAAGAAAATAAAAATTTTGAAAATAAATGCCGAAGTTTTTGTTGGAGGAAGTTTTGCTAAGAAGACTGTGATAAAAAAGGATTATTATGACGTGGATGTTTTTTTAAGATTTGATAAAAAATATAATGATGATAAAATTTCGGAATTAACAAAAAACCTGTTGAAAAATATGAAAGGAGTTTCAGTGATTCATGGGTCGAGAGATTATTTTAGAATTAAAATCAATTCTTATTTTTTTATTGAAGTTATTCCTGTGACAAAAGTGATAAAGCCCAGCGAGGCTAGGAACATTACTGATTTGTCTTATTCTCATGTTAAATACATTAACAAAAAAGTGAAAAATAAAAAAGTTTTGGACGAGATAAAAATTGCAAAGGCATTTTGTCATGCGAACAATTGTTATGGTGCCGAGTCTTATATTAATGGTTTTTCAGGGTATGGTTTAGAGTTGCTTGTTTATTATTACGGAAGTTTTTTGAAGTTTATTCGGGCTGTTTCCACACCCAAGGGTGTACCCTCTGTGAAAGGGAATATAAACACATCAGGCAAAATAAATAAAAAAATTGTGATTGATATTGAGAAATATTATCGGAATAAGCCAACTGTTTTGATGGACTTGAATAGTTCAAAGCTTCAGTCACCGATTGTTTTTATTGACCCAACCCATAAACAAAGAAATGTTTTGGCGGCACTTTCCGAAGAGACATTTGAAAAATTTAAAAAAGAGTGCAAGAAATTTTTGAAAACTCCATCAATAAAATCCTTTGAAATTAAAAAGACAGATTTGGAGAAAATAAAACAAGATGCGAAAAAAAAGAAGTATGAATTTGTGTTAATTGAAGCGAAAACAGAAAAACAAGAAGGAGATGTTGCTGGAAGTAAATTGATTAAGTTTTACAAACATTTGAATTCTGAAATAGAAAAGTTTTTTGAGATTAAGAAAAAAGATTTTAATTATAATGGGAAGAAATCTGCGAGATATTTTTTTGTTGTTAAAAAAAGAAAAGAGATTTTAATTCAAGGTCCAAATGTAAGTGATAAGAAGAATGTTTTATTGTTTAAGAAAAAACATAAGAATACTTTTGCAAAGTTAAAAAGGATTTATGCAAAAGAGAATATTAGATTTGATATTAATCGTTTTATTGAAGGTTGGAAAAAGAAAAATAAAAGAAAAGTTAGGGAGATGTATATTAAGGGATTAGAAGTTGTTTAATTAATTTTATTTATAAATTATTTATTTTTGATTATCTTGTTTTTCGTAATATTTTGACATTAATTCCATTCCTAAAAATGGAACTGATAAATAAGTCATGAAATTATTTAATCCCTCTTCTATTGCTATTCCTAAAACTGCTGTAATGAATACATATTTTGAATTCTTTCCCATTGTATCTAACCCTATTTTAGGATGAATTGGTTTTCCTTTTTTTCCAAAAAAATTTCCTTTAGAATCTTCTATTCTCTCTTCTTCGATTTTCATTTTAATTTTTCAAGGCTGTTTCAAATAAAGTTGTGAATGCTTGAACGAAAAATTCTGAATTAAGCCAGATTGCAATGTCTTCTTCGTCTGAATTTTTGGATAAATAAAATAGAATTTCTTTTCTATCTATAATAAAAAATTTAGTGTCAATATTTATTTTTTTTATTTTTATGTTAAACTTGTTTTGAATTTGTTTAATTAAGTTACTTTCTCCGGATAATGCTAAATTTATTTTTATGTTTGCTTTTTTAAGAATTTCAAAAGTTTGGTAGAATAATTTTGATTTTGAAATTATTTCCTCAACATTAGTACAAATAATAACTTCTTTTTCTGCATTTTGAAGAATTTCTCTTAGATGATTTGAAATATTTGATTTTCCTTTTAGTGCAGCAGAAATATCTTCTCTTTTTATGGGCATGATTCCGTTTTTGTATAATGCTTCAAGTTTCATAAATTCATCAGTGTTTTTTATATTAGAAAGACTAATCATTTTTTCTTCTGCACCTTTTCTAATGTTATTTTTCATTTTTTCAAGAATAATTTTTGGTTTAACACCAAGATATTTTACAGGTTTTCCAAGCTTCACAATCGCAAAACCTTTTTTTTCCAAGCTTTCTAAAACATCATAGGCTCTGCTTCTTGGAACTCCAGAAATGCTTGAAATTTCTCCAGCAGAAGCAATTCCTTTTCCAAGCAAGGCTAACCAGACTTTTGTTTCATAAATATTCAAATCAAAATAATCTTTTATTTTGTTAATTAATTCTTGTTTTACTAACATTTTAATTTTTTAGTTCAATTCCTTTATGGTTTTTTTTAGATAATTTTTATTTGGAATTAATTTAGAATCAATTATGGTATATCCTTTTTGAGTTAGATCTGAATAAACTACAGAGATGTCGTTTAAATCAAAAAAATCTATATAAAATTTATCTTTTGCTGTGAGTTCAGAATTATTAATTTCTGCTAATGTTTGTTTATCTGTGGTACTTATCCTTCCGAATCTACCAGAAGAAAGAAGTGTTTGAATTTCTTTTATTTCTGATAAAGAACTTTTTTTCGGTTTGAATTTTTGTTTTCCAATTATTGCTTGTAATCTCATAATCTCTTACAGAATTTTACTTTTATAAACCTTTCTGTTTGTTACCTTTTGTAAGTAAGAACAATCAAAAGATAATCCAACTCAGAATCATTCCTAAAAATATTCCTGTTGTGATAAAAGGCATTGCAGGGTAAAATTTCTTTTTCTCAGAGAAAATGAATAAGGAAGCTAGTCCTAATGTTGCTCCTGCAATTATAAGAAGTGCAGAACCAAGCCCGCCCCAAGATAATGTTGTTGAAGTGAAGACAACTCCTGCAGCAATTATTGGAAAGACTACATCGCCTCCCCCGAGCATAGCAATATTAATTTTGATATTTTGTGTTTTAAGTTTTTTATTTGAAATCTTTTTGTTCTTGTATTTTTCTTTTAATAATTTAATCTTTTGTTTTGTTTTCTTATTAGCATAAGGAATAAAAAATCCTGAGAAAATGTTTAATTTGTTTATTTGGTATTTTGCCATTTTTTGCATAATTCCTGAATGCCAGACAGCCCACATATCGTAGATTGAGATTATGACAAGCAAAATGATTATTGTGTAAATATTTAATATTGGAACAAAGATTGTCGCGATTCCTGGATAGATTAAAAGTTCTGTGAAGTTGTGGACTAGGAATTCTCTTTTGAAGATTTTTATGAATGCGAGAGGAAGTGCTAAACTGATTGGGATTATTAATGCCCAGTTGTGAGGTATTGATGTAAATTTTCCAAATGAATAAAATGTTATGAAAAGTGCAATGCAGACAACGAGGAAAAACCATGCTTTTAGGATAAATTCTATTTTGAATTTTGTGAATAAAAACAATAAAGAGATTACAACGACAAATGCTAAGATTAAACTTGTTAGCATGTTGAATGATTCCTTTTGCGTTTTTACTTCAGGAGGTTGAATCCAGGAAAGAGCAGGATTAACAACTTTTTGCATTGTTCCGTTGACTTCTTTTTCTAAATGAAAAGGGTCGGTATGCAAAACTGCAAGCCCAATAAACTGTGTTATAACAAACATTGTTAGAAGAACAATTGTTATTTTTATTTTGTGCTTAATTTTAATATGCCTCTTTTTAAAACTAAGATAAAGATAGTTTTTAAAGTTTAATAATTATCCTTTAACTTTTTTTAGAGATTTTTCTAAAAGGAATATTTATAAAACCTTTTTTACTTAGAAGAATATAAAATGAGGTCAATGCCTTTAATTTTAGGAATTTCTTCATCATAAGTATTATTTTCTATAGGAAGGTTGAGAAAGTTGTTTGATTCTTAGATGAAGTAGGGATTGGGAAAAATGTCGCAAAGTTGAGACCGGTATGGTTGTAGTTGGATAACTGGTAAAGATTATAAATGTTCATACAATTAATTAACTATGGATTTAATTGAAATATTGTTTTTGATATTAATTATTCCGCTAGGAATTCTTACAAGTTATAGTGATATTAAACTTGGAAAAATTAAAAATAAATGGATTATAATTTTTAGTGTTATTGGAATTTTTTTGAATTTAATTATTTTTTTGAATTTTTATGTTATTGGAAATTTAAATTGGTCATATGTTTTTGAATTTTTTAGTAATTTGGCTTTAGCGTTTTTAGTTGGTTTTTTGTTTTATTATTTTAATATTTGGTCTGCGGGAGACGGAAAACTTTTTGGAGTATTTGCTATTTTAATACCTCTTTCAATTTATTCAATGGCCTATATAAAATTTTTTCCAGCACTTGTTTTTTTGGTAAATATTTTTTTAATTGCTTTTTTATTTTTAATTGCTTTTTTATTTATTAATATTTTCAAAAAAGGAATTTCTTTTAAGTCTCTTAAAGAAAAACTTTTTATTGGAATGCGTGTAAAAATTTACAAGTTCGCAATTCATATCTTTATAGTTATGTGGGCAATTGATTTATTTTTATGGTTGACTGGTCTTGATGTTAGTTCCTATATGCGGTTTTTTCTTATGTTTATTTTGATGTGGGCCTTAAGGTCTCTTCCATCTAAATATGATAAAATTTTATTGGCAGGTGTTGGTTTGCGAATGGTTTTTGACTGGTCTATTTATTCGTGGGAGTTTTTATTACAATTTTTAATTTATATTTTTGTTTTTCGTCTTTTGATAGGTATTGGATTTATCTTGTTGGAATATCTTTCAAATTTATTTTTTAGTAAAGTAATTAGCGTTAAAAACCTAAAAAAAGGAGTTATTTTATCTGAGGTGATTGTTGTGAAAGAGAAATTAGATAGAAAGACCAAAGATGAATTGTTAAAGAAAAAGATTCAATTTGTAAGATTTAAAAATAAATATTATATTAAATATTCTAAGGATGAAAGTGGCGGTGAAAAAAGTATTTTTAATTCTGGCACATTAAAGACAGAAGATATCAATTTATTAAAAAAAATTGGTTTTAAAAAATATTCTATTAGTGAAATGGTTCCTTTTGCGCCTTTTATTTTTATCGGAGTACTAATTACATATTTATTAGGTGAAACATTAATTAGCTTTGTTGTAAATCTATTACAATAATATTTAAAAAAGAAGTTAGTTCTTATTATTTAATGGAAACTATTAGCTTTGATTTAAGAGAGAAAGATTCGTCGATTGTTGTCAGAGTTAATCCGAAAATTTATCCTTTGCACACAGTTTATTCTGCTTCTTATGTTTTTTTGGATAGGTGTTATATTATACTGGATGGAGATCCTGAAAAAGAAATCTTAGTAGAATTAAAACTTAAGAAAAATTCTGAGCTGGAATTAGGAGTATTGGCCAAGGAATTTTTTAATGAACTTTTGAATTATGCTTTTTATGAGGAACAGTCAAAAAAAAATGCTCCATTAAGAAATACTTTACTTCAGGCTGCTTTGCTTAGTAATATTGGCGTGGAGAAACTTGACGAGAGTCTTGATGATGAAGATTGGTCGGAAATTGAAGATTTAGAAGATGAAGAATTTGAAGATCCTGAAGGTATTGCTGTTCCATGGGAAGAAAAATATGGGCAGTTGGAAGAAGAAAATTCAATTGATTTAGAAGGCGACAATATGGAAGATAAAGCGGTTTTTTCTGATGACTTAGGACAGGATAATTTTATTGATGAACAAAAAAAGTATTCTGATGAGCAACTAGAGGAGAAGGATTAAATGAATTCCTTTTTTGATTATTCTAATTTGAAAGTTCGCTTTAATAATAAGCTGTATAATTTATGTGCTGTTGAAGAATCTTTGAATGCTTTTAAGGAATTTTTTGAATCAAAAATTGAAATTGAGGAAAGTTATATAGTAGTAGAATTAAATTTTTTAGATAAACCGGGAGATATTTTTGCCGTTAGAGAATTTTGTAATTATGTTTTAGGGCTTATGCAAAATAATAGATAAATGGAATACCAATTTAGTAATTTTAGATATAAAGAATTTGGAAATGATTTTTTAGTTACAACTGATTCTGGAAAATGGATTATGTTATCTGGAGAAGAATTTAAGAGATTAAAAAACAAAAAGGTTATTGAGGGTTCAGAATTATTTTTGAAATTAGTAGATATAGGAATTATTCTGACAGAAGAGAATGTTACAAAAGAAATTAATAGAATTAGAAAAAGAAATATTCGTTCTTTTGGGGGTCCGTCTTTGCATATAGTTATTCCTACTTTGAAATGTAATCATCGTTGTGTCTATTGTCATGCAGGAGTCAGTAATTGTGAAGGAAAAGACATGTCTGAGGAAACTGCTAAAAAGATAGTAGATTTTATTTTTGAGTCTCCTTCGAGAAATATTACTATTGAATTTCAGGGAGGAGAGCCTCTTTTAAGATTTGATATTATTAAAGTAATTCATCAATATGCCTTACATGTAAATGAGAAAAAGAAAAAAGATTTATTGTTTACTATTGTTACTAATCTTAGTTTAATGGATGAAGAAAAATTGAAATATTTTATTGATAACGATATTGCTATATGTACTTCGCTTGATGGCCCAGAAGAATTGCACAATTATAATCGTAAATTTAATGACGGGAAAGGGTCTTATAAAAATGTAATTAAATGGATAGGATATATTAGTGAAGAATACAAAGAAAGAAAAATAAAAGATAGAAGAATGAATGCAATTATTACTATAACTAAAAAATCTTTATCTTATTCAAAAGAGATTGTTGATGAGTATGTCAGTCATGGACTTAATGATATTTATCTTCGTTTTTTAAATAATTTAGGAGATGCGAGAAAAGTTTGGGAAGATATAAATTATACTCCTGAGAAATTTGTCGATTTTTGGAAAGAAAGCATAGATTATATTATTGAACTTAATTTAAAGGGAGAAATGGTTCGCGAAAGAGGAGTTGTAATTTTGTTAAATAAGATATTAACAGAGTATGATCCTAATTTTTTAGATATTCGTTCTCCTTGTGGCGCATGTATTGGACAAATGGCTTATACCCCGGATGGAAAGATTTTTAGTTGTGATGAAGCTAGGATGTTAAATGATGATTTGTTTAAAATTGGAGATGCCGGGAAAGATTCTTTTAAGGATGCTTTAGGATGCGATAAGGCTTGTTCTATTATTTCTTCTTCAATAAATGATGTTCAGATTTGTGATGCATGTGTCTATAAACCTTATTGTGGACTTTGTCCAGTCTGTAATTATGCCGAACAAGGTTCTTTAATAGCAAAGATTCCAGAAACTGCAAGATGTAAGATTTTCAAGGCACAATTTGATTATTTATTTGAAAAATTGCAAAATAGTAAAGTAAGAGAAATTTTTGAAAAATGGATTCAAAATCCATAAGGTTTAAATAGTTTTTTTATAATATTTATATATGAGAAAGAAGTTAATACCAGAATTTAAAAAGAAAGTTAGTTCTTTTCTTTCTAGTGAAGAAGGTAAAATTACGAAAGAATCCATATTGAAGACTGGGATTGTTCTTGGAACCTTGGCTTTAATTCCTGCTTTGAGTGATGTTGTGAGTGCGGCGCATAGTAGTCATGCAAGTTCATTAGGGAGTTCTACAACTGTTCCTATAAATACATTACAAACAGATTATCAGGCATCAAGTGGAAGCATAGAGGGAACACATTCCAATGTTGCAGGAGTTCATACTAATCATGGTAATCATGCTAGCCACGGTAGCCACGGTAGCCACGGTAGCCACGGTAGCCACGGTAGCCACAATAGTTGGTAATTAGGGTAATCAAAATGAGGATGATAAACGATAATCAATTGGAAAAGAAGTCTAATATTAATTTTAAATTTATTGGGATTATTTTAGTGGTATTAGTTGTTCTTTTTTTAATAGGTTGGTGGATCTTTACGTTTCCGGTAAAAGATGTTTCTTGTGGAGATGGAATTTGTGATAAAAATGAAACTTGGGAAGAGTGCCCTGAGGATTGTAAAGTTGTTCAGATAGAAGAGATAGAGGAAAAATTTGCTTCATGTAAAAAAGATGCGGATAAAATATGTTTGGCTATCGTAGATAAAGATATTGATTATTGCGATTCTATAGATTCTGAAATAATGAGAAATAGTTGTTTAGTGAAGACAATATTTATGTTTGATATTTTTGAAAATAAGGACGAAAGCTCTTGTTCGAAGATTGAAAAAGTAGACATAAATGAATGCTTAAATATTGTAGATTCTATTAAGGTAGTAAATATAGAAAAGTGCCAAAGTGAGTTATGTAGAGATGTTTTAATATTATATTTAGCTGGCTTAGAAGGAGATGTTAATTTATGTAAAGATATAATTGATGAAAATATAAGGATAGATTGTAAGCTTTATTTAACTTCTAATATGGATTATTGTGATTATAGCTATTGTAGTGATATTTATAACATTCATATGAGAGAGTATAGTGATGATGAAAGTTATTGCGATAATGTAATAAGTTCTTCTGGAAAACAATCATGTCTAGAATATAAAAATACTTAATAACTTAAGAATTTCTTTTTATATAATGAAAAAAGCTTTAATAAAAACGGGATATGGTTGTAATAATAATTGTGTTTTTTGTCATCTTGGTGATAAAAGGAATGATAATTTGACTACAAAAGAGGTTGAGAATAAAATACTTTTTTGTAAAAAACAAGGTTATAATTTTGTTGTTTTTTCAGGTGGAGAATCTACTATAAGAACTGATATTATAGATATAGCAAAATTTGTAAAAAAAAACGAAATGAATTTAGGTTTTATTACTAATGGAAGAATGTTTTCATATTATCCTTTTGTAGAAAAGTTAATTCAAAATAATTTGAAATATGTTTATGTATCTCTTTCGGGAAGTAATGAAAAAATACATAATAGCATAACAAATTCTCAAAGTTTTAATCAGACCGTAAAAGGAATAGAAAATCTTGCGAAATATAAATCGCTTGAATTAAAATTAAATATAACGGTGATTTCTGAAAATATTTATGATTTGAAAAATATGGTTGATTTGGCAAAAAATATTGGTGCAAAAAAAATCAAATTTTCTTCTGTTGATTGTAAAGGTAATGTTTTGAAGGATATGAAGATTGTTCCAAAGCTATCTTTAACAATAGAAAAAATAAAAGAGGCTGTGGATTATACTATTGAGAAAGGGATGCAGCCGCTCGTAAGTGATTTTCCGCTTTGTCTTATTGGAGAATATAGTAGATATATTGATAATTTAGAAACGAATGGTATAAAAGTTATGAGCGAAGTTTTTGAAGATAAATTGTTTCCCATAGATTTTGATGATAAGGTCAAATCTTCTGTTTGTGCGGGCTGTGAAAAATATAAATCATGTAAGGGAATTGATAAGGAATATCTGAAGAGAAATGGTGATGGTGAAATAAGAGATGCAAGGAAATTGAATATTTCTAAATATTAATAGGTTTAAATTCATTAAATCCAAATATTTCTATATAGGTTTCCCATACTCCTTCGCACTCCTTAAAAAATTTACAACTTTTACAACTTTTACATTTAATTTTTTCTTTACCAAAATTTTTTCCATAAGTTATGGGTTCAAAAGCATGAGTTATTATTTTCCTATGTCTTTCTATATCCAGTTCATGCATAAATTTATGATAATTTCCTAGTATGCAAAAAGGGATGTCCATAACTTTTATATTTTGTTTTAATTTTTCTCCTAATTTTAAAGTTTCTATTAGTTTATTTTTTATTTCGTTGAATGTAGGAATTATTTTGTCAAAATTATCTTTTGCATTTCCTTTAGGCCAAGGAAAACTAAAAAGCATCAATTCGGGATTATATGTTGAAATAAGTTTTACTATTTCTGATAAAAATCTATAGTTTTTTTTATTTATTACTGTGTTTGTTGTAAATTTTTTACCAATTTTTTTTAAATTATTCATTCCCTTTATAGTCTGCTTAAAACTTCCTTCTGTTCTTGTTAATGAATCGTGAATTTCTGAATTATGTCCATGTATAGATATTCCTAATTCAATTTGAGGGTATTTTAATAATTTCTTAAAAAAAGATTTATTACTTAACATTCTTCCATTGGTCATTAAAAATATTTTTTGAAAACCAAGATGTATAGAAAAATTTATTAGTTCAAATAAATTTTTGGAGATTGTTGGTTCTCCTCCAACAAAAATAAGCGTTTTTATTTCTTTTGGATTATATTTACTTAACTTTATTTTTATCATACTAACATCCATTTTTTCTGTATTTTTAGAATCAAATATTTTTTTCATTTCTGGGTTGGAGCAAAACATACAATTGTTATTACATTCCCAACCAATAATTATTTCTAAATCATATTTTTTCATTTTTTCATTAAATCTAAAAGTTGTTTATCTTTTAAGAAAATTGTTTATCTTTTTATAATTGTTTATATTAATTTTGATTTTATGTTTTTTTTGCTTTTCATTAAATAGATTTTGAGTATGTTTTCCTTTGCTAAAAGAAATGGTAGAATCATAACCAAATATCTCTTCCATATATTTAAGTCGTTTTTCTCCAATTGCCGGATTAATTGATTTCACATTATATTTATTGTAAATATCAGCATCTTCATTTAAGAAAAAAGATTTAAAACGAAGACTGCTAATATAATTTTTATTGTTTATAATAAAATTAATTGTTTTTAAAAAATCTTTTTCTGTTTCAGTTGGATAACCTACAATAAAGTATAAATGTCCCCAAATATGATTTTTATGGGCATTTATAATATTTTGTTCAAGTATTTCAGTAGTTATTTGTTTATTCATATGTTTTAGAACTTTGTTTGATCCGCTTTCAGCGCCAAAAAAAAGGTATCTGCAACCTGCGTTATACATAAGATTTAACAAATGATTGTCAAGTTTTTTATTTGCTTTTACACATCCCCCCCATTTTATTGAAATTTTTTCTTTTATAATGAGTTTACATAATTTTTTCAGAGATTCATGGTCTGTATTAATCATTGAATCATTGAATCTAAATTTTGTTATTCCATATTCTTTAATATTATATTTTAATTCGCTTAAAATATTTTCAGGAGTTCTTGATCTAAATTTTTTATAGCTTTTTGAATATGTACAAAAACTACAAGAACCTGAACAACCTCTGCTTGTAATAATTGGGAGCATCTCGGGATATTTTGAATTTTTTATGTCTTCTTTGCGAAATAATGGAAATTTAAAATTGTCAATATTTTCTATTAGTTTATCTTCTCTAGTGTAAATAATTTTTTGGTTTTGATTATATAAAATTCCTGGAATGTTTATAGTTTCTATATTTTTTATCTTGTTTAGTAATTTTGGTACTTTCTGGTCTGCATCAATCCAAATAATATAATCTACCCATTTATTTTTCAAATATGATGTAGATTGTTCATTTATTGCAAGAGTATTAGTGCCATCAAAAATGATAATTGTATCCTTATTCATTTTTTTAATAAATCTCGCTACGAGTAAAGTTAAGGTCCAATTAAAAATATTAAATGTAAATTCTACAGCATCTGGCTTGCTTTTGAGTATTGTTAAACCACAATGTTTGATATATTTATTTAATTTTGAATATTTTTCCTCTTTTAGATTCCTTAATATATTATCTATATTTGAATGAAAATCTTTATTAATTTTATTTGTGTAATCTACCCATTCTTTATTAATGAATTTAAGATTAAATTCAAATCTAGAAACATTGTGACCTTCTTTAATTAGGTTGCTTGCCAAATAGGCAATTTCTAAACTTGGTGTCTCTCTTTTGCTATTTGGTAGACTTACAAGGGCGATTTTCATTTTTTATTAGATTGCATTAAATATTTTTTTAAATCTTTTATATTTTTAATATCATCTTTGAGGGAACGAGTCTCCGATATAATTTTTTTTACTTTAGTTAAATCAAGCATATCTAGTATTTTTTTCCAATTAAGTGTACCTTCGCTAAGTGCTTTATGTTCATCTATCTTGCCATTGTTATTGTGTGCATGAATATAAATAACTCTATTTTTTATTTTTTGAATAAAATTATCAAGTTTGTAACCCATAAATCCTCTATTATATTGGATATTTAAATGTCCTAAGTCAAGGTTATATCCAATATCTGGGAAATCTTTAAGAAAATTTAAAATAAGATTTGGATTTGAAGTAGCATTTGCTTCATAGACCATTTTAATATTATATTTTTTTGAAAAATCTATAATTGTTTTTAATTTTTTATTCTCTTTTTCATCTAATTTTTCATCTTTTAAATGAAAAATTAATTCTCTTGCACCGATAAATTTACAAAGAATAATTTCTGCTTTTAAAATATGTAATTCATTTAATGTAAATTGTTTATCGTCTGTAAATATTTGGGTGGTGCCAGAGTGCAAACTCAGATCAAGTCCTTGTATATGGGGTTTTATTTTATTTATCCAAATAGGATTTAGGTAATAATTTGTATCCATTTGTGTTGATCTTTTTCCAATTTCTAAAACTTTTACTTTGCAGAGATTGGTGTTTCCCTGGCAACTTTTAATTTTAAACCAATTATTTGTTATTCCTATTTTAGGATGTGTTTTATTAATTTTGATAATTGGTATTTCAAAATTTTTTTCAATGTAATCTTTTGCGAATTTTATTGGATTTATTAAATTATCTTTATCTAAATAGGGATCATCTTCTTTGGTTTTAATACCTTTTTTTATCTTGTTATCCTTTTCATGTAATTCTTTGCAAAAATTTTTTAAAAAACAATAATTGCATCTTTCGGGATAACAAAAAAGATTTTCTCCTTTTTCCGTAAAAGCTTTGAATTCATTTATCCTAGATTCAACTTCATTAATGAATTTAAAAGGATGTTGAATAAACTCAGGATAATTTTTGAAAAGTTTTAAATCAAATCTATTTGTTCGTATATCAATTTTATTTTGTTTTGAAAAATCCAAGGCTTCATTTAAATATTTGATATTCTTTTCGTGATTGTAGAATAATGAATCTTTATTTTTCCATGCTTTTCCGTAAGGCATTATTCTAAGTAATCCGATTTTTTTTATTCCTAATTGGCTGAAGAAGGCAATAGATTTTTTTAGTGTTTTTAGGTTGTGCTTGTTGACAACTATATTTATTTTTATATCTAATTTTGAATCAATACAATTTTTTATTCCTGTTATTGCTTGTCCGAAACTTCCTTTTGTATTTGATAAATAATCCTGTATTTTAGGTATATGAGAATGTAGAGATATAGTCGCTTCGTCTAGTCCAGCATTTATTGTTTTTTTAAGAAATTTTTTATATGCAAACATTCTACCATTTGTTATTATTTTTATATTTTCATATCCTATTGATTTCGCACTTGAAATAATTTCGATAAAATTAGGATGGATAGTAGGTTCTCCTCCGCTTAATACTAAAATTGTATATCCTAAGTCGAAATATTTTTGTAGATTTTTATTAATAATATTAATTGGAAGATGTTTTTTAGTAAGTTCTTTTTCTGAAAAACAAAATATACAATTACTGTTGCATTTTTCAGTAATAAGAAAATGGATTGCTTTTTTAGAAATGTTATCTTTTATATCCGTTTGAGTAGTTATGTGAGTATCGGGATTTATTTTTTTATGGTTTTTCATTATGATTTCCCGTTACTTTTAATATAATTTCTTTGGGATCTTCAAAAACAGGAAAAAGCTCAGCATCACCAAAAAGTTCAGAGTATTCCATACAGACTCCGGCGCAAATAGGATTCATTTTACAATTCTTGCAGGCTTCTCCTTTATATCTCCTTTCATCTCTTGGATCATGTAATTCCATATAAATATCATCATGTTCTTTTTCAATAAAAATACATCGATAGCTTTCTTCTTTTATTATTTTTCTTGTTTCAGTGGAAAATTCTTCAAATCCTTCCATATAGCATAAAGGAACTCTTTCTATTCTAAATGTTTTATTTTTATTTTTTAATAATTTTACGGTTTTAGATAGTTCTAACTCTATATCAATTAATCTAGCTATTATTTCTTTGTGGTACCATGCCCTGCTTCTTAAATTTTTATCAGATTCTCCGATATCTAAATTATTAAAAACGTAATGATTTATTTGTGGAAATTTTTTAATTAAATATCCTATAAAATCTGAAAGATATTTTATATTGATAGAATTTATTGTTGTATTTATATTTACATCCAATTCTTCTTCTATGCAATTTGCAATTCCTTGAATCGTTTTTTCAAAATGTCCTTTTTTATTTGTTAAGAAATCAGAATCTTTACTTATATGAGAATGAATTGATATGTGAAGATGATTAAGGCCTGCTTTTTTTAAATTTTTTACATAATTTAAATTTGAAAGATTTACGCCATTAGTGATTATTTTTGGTTTAAGCTCTAATTGTTTTGCAAGAGAAATAGCTTCAATCAAAATTGGGCTTACAGTTGGCTCTCCCCCGCTAAAAACAATTTCATTAGTACCTTTATTTTTATAAAAGCGTAATCGTTTTTCTATCTCCTTGATGTCGAGTTCTTTATCAAATGCAGGATTGGAGCAGAAAATACATTCGTTGTTGCATTTTCTTGTTATTTGCATATAAGCAGAACTTCTTTGATTATTTTTCATTTTTTCTTCCATTTTAATATTGGTTTCAATTCTTTAAATCCATATGTCATAAGATATTTTTGGAAAATACCTTCACATTGTTCATTAAAAATACATTTTTTACATCTAAGACTTTTTATTTTTTGATGTCCTATATAATATTCAGTTATTTTTGTAATATCAATATTGAAATTTTCGTCTAAATAATATTTTTTAATTTCTTCCTTGTTATCTGTTTTTATAAATTTATGATATTTTTTATCAATAAAGCAGTGTGGAATATTTTTTATTGAAGGGTTGTTTGTTTTTTCAATAGCATTATAAAGATGGGGCAAGATGTCTCTTATTCTGGGTACAATAAATTCATAATTTTGGTAATCATGAGCTGGTGCTACTAGAGAGAAAACAGAATTATCGGGATAATTTTGTGATAATTTCGTAAAATTTTGTCTTGTTATTGTAATTTCTTTTTCATGAGGAGTTATTGGCCTTTTTTCAAATTTTAAAAGTTTATTTTTTTCTGAAACAAATTTGCAAAATGGGTTTAGACAACACAAAGAACATCTCTCTCCATGGCATTTGAGTGGTATGTTTTTTGATAAACTATATTCAAAGTCTTTTTTTCTGCCATTTACTTCATCAAACAATTTATAAGGATCTTGGATAAGGTCTTCATTGTTTTCTAGATATTGAGGAGGAAATCTATTTGTCCACAATACAGCTCCATATTTTTTAGCTATATCAAAACCCTTATTTATATTTTCTATATTACTTCCTATATCATAAAATAATATATCTTTATTTTTCATTGCATTTCCAAAAGGCATTATTTGTAGGATATCAAATTCCCTTATTCCTAAATTTAAAAGAAAAATAATTATTTCTGGGAAATATTTTACATTTTTTTTATTTAAAACAATATCTGCACTTACAATTAAATTTCGAATACTTAATGCGTTTTTAATACCTTTAACTGTTTGTTCAAAACTACCTTTGACGCTTGTGAGCGAATCATGAATTTCAGGATTGTGTCCGTGAATGGAAAAAGTAATTTCATTTAACCCAGCCTTTATAGCTTTTTTTAAAAAAATAGGATAAGAAAACATTCTTCCGTTGGTGATGATTTGTATTTTTTTATAACCGCTTTCCCTTCCTAATTTTATTATTTCTATAAAATTAGGGTGGACTGTGGGATCTCCTCCGCTTAGTACTAGGCGAGTGCATCCTTCTGCGAGTCCTGAATCAAATTCCTGTTTTATTTGAGATAAAGATTTATGGAATTTATTTTTTATATCTCCATCTAGGCAGAAGATACATTTGTTGTTACACATGGCTGTTATACCAACCCATTTGCGTTTTTCAAAAATGGCATTTTTTTTTATGAAATTTTCAACATCAACATTTTCTTTTTGTAATTCATTGATTAATTCATTGATATATTCTTTTGTTTTTTCGCACTTTTCTGAGCATGGAACATAGGGAATTAGGTTTGATTTTTCTACTTTTTTATTTATATTGTGAGCTTCTACGCAGCATTTCGGATAACCTAGTAATATCCCGAATTCCTTGTTTCTTTTTGTTATATCATATTCTTTCCCCTTTTTGGCGATGTCTTTATCTAGGGAAATATATGTTAGCATGGAATTTGAGAGTCTGTCTTCTGGTGTTTCTTCGGAATATTTTGATCGTTCTTTTAGGAAGTCAGTGTAAGATATGGATTCTACGAATAGACTTTTTTTTCCACAAGCTTCTTTAAATTCTGAGAATAATTCCATAGGTATTTCTAAATGAGATAATGGTTTCAGTTTTTTTAGAACAGGAAATATTTCTGTATAATAGGTACTTATTTCTGTTAATTTCATTTTATAGCTTTAAACTCCTTATTTCCTCGTTTTTCTGGGTATTCTTTCCATGGGCCTTCACATGTGTTGTTAAATTTACATTCTTTACATTGCTCAAATTTTTTCTTTCCGGATTCTTTTCTCTGTCTTGTAAAATCATTCGTGTTTTGAAAATCTTTTCCTCTTATTTCTGTTTGAGGAATATAATTTTCCGAAAGATATTTTTCATAACCATTCATTAAACAAGGGGTTAACGCTTCTGCCATGCAAGTAATATTTGCTTTGATTCCAATATCTAAACCTTTTTTTATTTCTGTTGAGGCAAGAGTGATATTCGGCATGATATTATCAAAATTTTTTAAGGCGTTTCCCATCGCATGGACGAAAGCAAATTGAAACTGATTTACCTTTAATTTAACAAAGAGTTTTGCGATTTTTTCACAGTCGCGATAATTTGGCTTAACTATCACCGTATTAGTGACCACCATTTGATTGAGTTTTTTTAAGTTTATTATTCCCTTTACAGTTTGATTAAAACTTCCTTTGGATTGTGTTAAATAATCGTGTTGTTCCTCGCAATAACCATGAAGAGCTGGGGAAAACTGGGTTGCTCCTGCCTTGATTGTTTTTTTACAAAATTCAAGATTGGCAAACATTCTGCCATTTGTTTGAATTTGAATTTCTTTGTATCCTAATGTTTTTGCTAATTTTACTATATCAAAAAAATCTTTTCTTATTGTAACCTCTCCCCCTGTTAAAACGACTTCATCACATCTTTTTCTGCACTCTATTAGGTTTTGTTTTATTTCTTCAAAGCTTCTATTTCCTTTGCATTTATTGTCTGCTTGTACACAAAATCTACAATTGTTATTACAAAGGAATCCTGTTTTTATGTCGACCCTTTTCATTAATTTAAATGTGAAATCCTCTTTATAAATATTTAAGGGATAAAATATGTATTTGCAAATATTTTTAAAGAATATTCTCTAATAAAATATATGAGGGGAAAGGTTATTTGTTTATTTGTTTTGGCATTTGCACTTAGTGTGATACCTAGCGTTTCTGCAATTGATACTAATGTTTATGGTTACGAATGTTTATCGACTGATTGTAGCGATTACCAAAACTTAAAGACGAATACCTGTGCCACTTCTACATGTAGTGTTTCTGGATTTGTTGTGGAAACTTATTGTGATAATGCTAGCGTTGGAAATGTGTTTAGATATAGAGCTTTTGCAACTAATACAGTCCTGACGGATATTTATGATCCTTTAAATAGCAATGTTATGGCAAAGGGATATTTAGCATTTATTTGTGGGGAATATTATGTTGATCAGGATGGGGATGGCTATGGTATAGAACCTATTATTTATGGAGATATTGCTTCTGGATATCCTGTAGGCTATGTTAGTCCTTTATTATACCAGGGAGAAGATGTTTTAGATACTAATCCCTATATAACTTCTGTGTATCCACATTGGACAGATATGGCTGGAAATAAAATCAATAGGGCAAATTTAGGAGATATGGTTAAAATGGTTATTGCTGAGATTCCTGGATTTTCCAATTTTGAGATTTTTGAAAAAGATAATCTATTTAATGATCAAATTAGGATAGTGCCTGGGAGCGTGAAGGATAATAATCTTATTGGAATTTGGATAATAACAGAGAAAGATTTAGAACCGACAAGTGATTATGACGAATTTAAATTTATGGTTGGTGATGTTATTAGTGAGAATTTAAAAATTAATTTCCATCTTGCGTATGACTCAGATGGCGACGGATTGTCAGATGGTGCAGAAGGAGAAATAGGAACAGATTTTGATGACCCTGATACAGATAATGATGGTTTTAGTGATGGTGATGAATATAATCAAGGTACTGACCCCTTAGATTCTAACAATCATCCTATGCCTACAGAGGGGGACTCAGACGGGGATGGATTATTAGATGACGAAGAAGCAGAAATAGGAACAGACTCAAACAACCCTGATTCAGATGGTGATGGTTTTAGTGATGGTGATGAGGTTAATCAAGGTACTGACCCTTTAAACCCTAATGATTCTCCACAATTTGTAGATCCTCAATTATGCGATTTAACTTCTGCTGAGTGGGGAGTATTAGAAACTGTTGAAGGGGTTTCTGTTGAATTGAATGTTCAGGGAACAGAGTTTTGTGATGGAAAGGAGATTAAATTTGAAGTTTTTGAAGATGAACTTGTAGGTAGAGATCCTGCAACAACAAATCCTAATGATGTATCTTTTGAAAATATAGAAGGTATCTGGACTGCAACAGGAACATGGATTGCTGAATGGATAGATGATGGACTTCTACAGGGACATCCAGAGTATGTTTTCAAAGCAAGTTTAGTGTCTAACTCCTTTGAATTTATAGAGAATGATGATAGGAGAAAATTAATAGTTTTACCAGGTAGTGGAATAGATCCTTGTCCTTTTATAAGTAGCTGTTCTGATTATTTCGCTGAAAGTGAATGTATTAGTGATGGATGTGAAGTTGCTTATGGTAATGTTCAAACGAATAACCCTCTTATAACTTGTGGAGAAGAAGGAGTTAGTTGTGGGTGTGCTTGGCTTTCTGGTACTTGTAAACCTTTTTATAAAGTTCCAGGTGATGGTTATATTGGAACATGTATTAATGAAGAATCTACTAATAATAATTGTAATAATGGTTTTTTAAGTTATAGTTGGATATCAAATTGGACATGGGGAGAATTTAATGGGTGGGATGAGTGGCAAGATGGTCCTTCTGGTGATGTCAATGATTATGTCTTAGATGGAGGGAAATATTATTATGACTCTTATGGAGGATTTGTTGCCTGTCAAGATGGAAGTACTTTAGTTGAATGTACAGCAAGTATACAAGTTGGATTTTTTGGAGGTTGGAATTTTATTATTGTAATAATTATTTTAGTTTGTTTTTATTTTTTGAGAGAAATAAAGAAAAAATAATTAGAAAATATCTAAAACTTTGTTTTCCTGCTCTTCATTGAATTCAGGTTCTTCATCAAATTCTTCTTCAGAGCTGGAGTGGTTTTCTATTTTTTCTTCAGGATAAATATCTTTGTTGTTATTTTCTTTTTGTTCAAATTTTGGTTCTTCTTCTTGAGTTTCATCTTGAAATTCTTTTTTAGGGATAATCTGTTCTTCTTGTAAATTTTCAATACCTTTAATTTTAGGAATCTCGTTGTCTTGTAAGTTAGCCTCGTCAGAAGATATTTCTGTTGGAATAGGTGTTGTTTCTTCAGGAATATTTTGAGATTTTACAAAATCTTGTTTAGGAGTTTTTTCTTCTGGTTGGTATTGCCGAAGTTCTTTGTCTGTTCCTTTTATTAATTCTCTTTCTATTTCTGCAATATACTCTGCTATTTCTTTTGCCATATCTGCATTTACACTTATGCTGTCGATTCCTTTTTCAACTAAAAATTTGGCCATTTCTTTTCTGCTTCCTGCTTGCCCACAGATACTTGTTTCAACTTTGTTTCTTTTACAGACTCTGATGACATATTCTAATTGATGCAATACTGCTGGGTGCATTTCATTGTAAAGTTCTTGGACTTGTTCGTTTCCTCTGTCTACAGCGAGGATATATTGTGTTAAGTCATTTGTTCCAAAAGAAATAAAGTCAATCCCTTCGTCGCATATTTCTCGTATAAGTTGTACTGCTGAAGGGGTTTCCACCATCACGCCAACTTTTATTTCTGGAGCATTTATTTCTTGCAGGAATTTCTTTACTTGTTGAACTTCTTCAACAGAAATTATCTGGGGAAGTAATAATCCAATTTCTTTTCCTTTTTCTGAAATTCTTTTTAATGCGTTAAGTTCTGATTTAAGAACCTCTGGATTTTTTAAACCATATCTGATTCCATGCATTCCTAACATAGGATTAGCTTCTTTTTCTTCAGGAGCACCTTTTAAATTTTGAAACTCATCGCTTCTAATATCAGAAGTTCTTATCCACAGCTTGTCGAAATATTTTGCAATGTCATTCACTCCTTTGAAAATTATTTCTTCGTAATCTTGCATTTGTTTTTGCAGTAAAAAATAATTAGGGTGTTTTCCTGATTCTGCAATGATTCCTTCTATTCTTGTCAGACCGACATCCCTTATTTTTGACTTTGCTGCACGCTCGGCAAAACTTGGCAAGTCAACAATTACTTTTATTTTGGTTTTTGTTTCTGTAGAAATTGGAAGAACTTCTTTTTGAACCGTTTCTGCGATTTTGCCTTTGTAAACTTTTCCTGTGAAGCCGTCGACAGTTATTGTTTCACCTTCTTTTAATTTGGTTGTTGCTTCTTGTGTTCCAACAACACAAGGAATTCCCATCTCTCTTGATACAATTGATGCGTGTGCTGTTAGCCCCCCTTCGTCGGTAACAATGGCTGCTGATTTTTGCATTGTGACAACCATATCTGGGTTAGTCATTTTTGTAACTAAAATATCGCCTTTGTTTATTTTTTGCATATCTTCTAATTTTTCTATAATTTTTATTTTTCCAGAAGCAATTCCTGGCGAGGCTGCAGTTCCTGTCAAAATTATTTCTCCCTTGAGTTCTTTAGATGTTTTGTCAATTCTTTTTTCCATTGTTGTTACAGGTCTTGTTTGAACAATATACATTTCTCCTCTTTCAATTGCAAATTCTATATCTTGTGGCTTTTTGAAATGCTCTTCAAGTTTTATTGCAATTTCTGCTAACTTTGTTATTTCATGTTGTTTTAGTACTTGAGAATTTGAAATTTCTTCTTTTAATTTTATTTCTATTTGGTTTCCTCCAGAATCTCTTGTTAATGCAACCTTTTTGTTTGCAATCTTTTTTTCTAAAATTTCTAGTTTTCTATCAACATTATAAATATCTGGAGTTATTTTTCCTGAAACAATTCCTTCTCCTAAACCCCAAACAGCTTCGATATGCACATTATCATTGTTGTAAGACGGGTCTTTTGAAAAAATAACGCCCGATTTATCTGAATCAATCATTTCTTGAACTACTACTGCGAGGCTGACTTTTAAATGTTCAAAGCCTTTTTTATTTCTGTAAAATGTTGCTCTTGCAGTGAACAGCGAAGAGAAACACTTTCTTATTTTGTCCAATAAATCTGTGTTTCCTTTTACATTCACGAATGAATCTTGTTGTCCTGCAAAACTTGCGTCTGCTAAATCTTCGGCTGTGGCTGAACTTCGCACTGCAACAAAAATTGGTTCCGAGGCTGTGTTTAAAATATCCATTGCAGGACCTTTTTTCATATTCGGGTTCTTGACATTTAAGTGCTCATATGATTCGAGAATTTCGTCTTCTATTTCTTTTGGGAATTTGGATTTTAAAATTAATTCTCTTACTTGTTTTGTTATGTCTTCTAATTGTTTTGTGTCTTCATAGTTTATTTCTTTTAGAAGTTCTTGGATTTTTTCTTTTATTCCTGCTTTTTCTATAAATAAATCATATGCTTGAGCTGTGACTACAAATCCTGGCGGCACAGAAACTTTTAGATTGTAGATTTCTGCAAGGTTTGCTCCTTTTCCTCCTGCAACATTTCCAGAATCTTTATTTAATTCAGAAAACCATTTTACAAAAGCCACACCTTTTTTTTCTGACATGTTAATTAGAATTTTAAGAAGTTAATAAAGTTTTTTATTCACTGATTGCGTCCACAGGACAGGATTCAATTGCTTCTTTTACACATTGAGATTTAGTTTGGTTAATTATTTTTGCTTTTCCCTCGTCGTCAATTTCAAATACCTCTGGACAAATGGATTGGCAAGTTCCACATCCAATACATTTTTCTTTGTCTATTTTTACCATAAAATTATTTATTCAGTTAAGTTTATAAATTCTTTTTGTTTCTTTTTATTATGTTATGGTTATGGATTTTAATTGGAGCAGGAATTGTGGTAGGGTTTACTTTTTTTATTTATTATAATAGGTTTGTTATTTTAGGTAATAGGATTGATAATTCTCTGAGCCAAATCCATGTTCAACTGAAAAGAAGGGCGGACTTGATTCCTAATTTGATTGAGACTGTTAAGGGTTTTGCAAAGCATGAGAAGGCTGCGATTAAGGCTGTGACTGAGGCAAGGAAGGCTCTTGTTGGTGCGAAAGGTGTTGAGGAAAAAGTAAAGGCAGACAATCAACTTGAATCTGCGTTGAAGAGTATTTTTGCGATTGCAGAAGGTTATCCTGATTTGAAAGCGAACACGAATTTTCTTGAATTGCAAAGAGAGTTGGCTTCGACAGAAGATAAGGTGGCTTATTCTCGGCAGTTTTACAATGATTCTATTTTGAGTTACAATAATTTGTGTGATACAATGCCTGGCGCATTTTTTGCAAAGATGTATGGAAAAAAAGCAAGAGATTATTTACAGATAACAGAAGCTGAGAAAAAGAATGTGAAAGTTAAGTTTTAAATAAGATAGTTCTTTTAATTTTTAATGGAACCAATCCGCGTAGATTTTCGTGACCAAATTTCAAAGAACAAAAGAAAATCGTTTTTTTTAATGGTGATTATTTTTGTGGTTTTTGTTTTATTTGGTTATGTCATCTCAATGGCGTTTGAGCCTGGTTTCTTTTTTTTGATAATGATTATTTCAATTGTTTTTTCAATTGGTTATATTTTAGTGAGTTATTATAATTCAGATAAGATTGCTGTTGCTTCTGTTGGGGCAAAGAAAGCAAATAGGGCTGATTATAAACAATATTATTCTCTTGTGGAAGGTTTGACAATTGCATCTGGGATGCCAATGCCTAAGTTATATATTATGAAGTCTAAGCAAATAAATGCTTTTGCGTCGGGGCGTGATCCTCAGCACGCGGTTATTTGTGTGACAGAAGGGGCTTTGGAAAAATTAGATAAAAGGGAACTCGAAGGTGTTTTAGCTCATGAGTTAGGGCATGTTGCTAGTTATGATATGAGATATATGACTTTAGTTGCAGTGATGGTAGGAATGATTGCAATTGTGTCGCAGATTTTTTTAAGAAGCTTGTGGTTTAGAAGCGGGAATAGTAGGGATAAAGGAATTTTTATTTTGATTGGAGTTGTGATGGCGATTCTTGCACCGATAGTTGTTTATTTTGTGCAGATGTCAAT
>Ga0222628_1000016_pt1 | contig 111214 bp, 157 predicted proteins | sample AntAcemetageno95_FD_179860 | JGI IMG/M metagenome (GOLD analysis project Ga0222628, IMG submission 179860) | Saline water microbial communities from Ace Lake, Antarctica - #95 | ecosystem: Environmental > Aquatic > Non-marine Saline and Alkaline > Saline | place: Antarctica: Ace Lake...
TCCACTGACTCAGGCCTTATACGCGTATCATGTTCTCTGTATTCATTAGTAAGTCTGACACTTCTGATTTCATCTAGTTGGTATACTATCCTGCTGGGTTCCAGTTCGACCCACATCTCTGTAGTGGTACCTACGGTATCATACATAGCGTCAGAGTTTATAATTATAAATGAGAAGCTGTCCTCGTTACTAGTCACGCGTACCAGTCCTTGGCCGCGGGTAACATCAAAGGTAAGGAGCTGCCAGAAGTTGTCGGGTGCTTTTACATAGAATACATAAGTACTAGCCAGGGCTGTTATTTCCATGGAGTAGAGGGCTCCAAAGTATGGCTTGGATATAGGCCATCCTATGTCGATCGTAGAACTGCTCGTTGAGTCGTCTAGGTAAGGACCCGAGGTCCCGAGTCCCTTTACTACAAAGAATGCGTCTACGACGCCGGAAAGGGCGTTTCTGTACGTTTCTGCATCCGGTGTGAAGGGATAAAGTATTTCTGAGCTTTGTCTTCTAAGTGGCACTTCCGAAATCCTTGCTTTTTCCTACAATTAATTTTTCATCCGGATCAGTCTTTACTCTTACGGCTGATGACGGGTGGGCGGCTAACCATGCATGTTCCATTGGTCGGTTATTTATAGTTACTATAGGTTGATTTAATGTAAAAAGCTCACCGTATACGTTTATAGATACGATGCCGCTTGTCCTTGCTTCACTGCTAAGGCTGCTGGGGCTTGAGCTACTGTCACTACTGGAGCTACTGCTGCTGCTACTTGTTAAACCCTCGCTTGATGTACTGCTACTACTGCTGGAGAACTTCCAACTTGAACTACTACTGCTGCTATTGCTTGATTCGCTAATGCTTATAGAACTCGAAGATAACTCAGATACTGAAGAGAAGCTGCTACTTGATTCACTTGTACTACTAAAGTTCCCTTGACTCTCTGCGGAGCTGCTACTGCTTGGGTCTGGTCCACCTGAAGATGTGGAGCCTGTGGGGTCTACATCGTATGTACCGCTACCGCCGTTCCAGATATCAGATATTTCAGTGGATAAGAGTTCACGGTCAACCACACGGAAATCCTCTAAGCCTCCGATGTATATATCATAGCCGTAGAGACTGTCTCTTCCCATCGTCACATAGGTGCCGGAACTATTTACATAGGTACCCCAATCAGCCATGGTTATGGATGTCATACCAGGAGCACCCCAGCCGACATAAGAAGCAGCAATCAGTGTGTCGTTAACGTAGAATAAAATATTTGAGGATTTGACCACTACTGCAATGTGTGTCCATGTAGAACTGTCTGCTGTAATAACAGCAGCATCTGATATCAATTGGCAATAGGTGGAGGCGCTCGGCACAGCAGCCGCTGAGTACGACATTTTCAGATAACCGTTAGATATTTGAAGTGTTGCGTTACCACTGTTAGCTGTAGCTTTAAGTATTGTTCCATTGACCAGTCCGGTATTAGGCCTTATCCAGGAGGTGATCGTAAAATCATTAGAGAAAAGGCTGCTGTACTCCTGAACATCTGACCTTGTTGGGTAAGATGTGCCAAAGGGGTGAACTATGTCCACACGAGAATAATTAACCATAACATTAAATAGTAAACCTTTATCGATTTTACCTGTTATAGCTGCATTGTATGTAGAGGAGGCTCCAGTGCCTGATGCTATGTATCCATCGAGAGAATTGGAACCTGTATTATTAACCACAGTAGTACCATTATAATCATTCATACGGTATTGAATCTTAGTAGCAGATAGTAAGGAATCACTTTGACTGCTGCTGGATTGGCTGCTGGATGATGAGGATACAGGAAGACAACCAGATAGATCCTCTGTGCCATTACCTTCATTGTAAAGACCCTCGCGCTCGTCGTCTGTTAGTGCACGGTTTAGTATTCTTACGTCATCTAGTTTACCATTGAAAGAGTCATTGGCTCCTGGTCTGCCTCTGACCGCACCCAGAGATGGCTCGTAAAGAGGACTAAAAGCTGACATGGTTGCTGAGTGGGAGGCTGAAGCCACCAAGACATTGTTAACATATAGGTGTATACTGGATGCGTTTACTGTTACAACTATATGTTTCCAAGCAGGGGCAGACCCGGAGGTCGGCCATATATTAAGAGAGGAAACCGCACCCCCGTATCCATTGACATAATAAGTAATAGATAAGCCTTTGTTCTGATGTTTTATCTCAAAACTATGCAGAGATGTAGAGGTATCATAGGTTCCAATTACATTACAAGGGTTGGTATATGTAGGCGACTCGTCGTCGGGCTGTACCCAAAATGCTACAGTAAAGGGGTTAATCATAAGTGCCTTGGAGCCTATGCAGTTAACATAGTCTATATTACCGGTTCCTGTGTTGGGTGTGAACTCAAAGGCTTTATCTATTTTACCTGTAGCAGACAGTGCGGATGTTGTAGTTGAGGTTACAGTAGAGAGTAAGGTAGCATTAGCACCCACAGAATTAACCACTGTGTTTGTCCCGTTATTGTCATTTAACTTATAATGAAAGAAGGTAGCAGATGTTGTGTCCCATGGATCACAATGCTCGGTTGAGGAGCTGGAGGATGAATTAAGAGGGCCCCCTGATACTGAACTTGTGCTCCGGGTTTGAGAGGAGCTGTTAGAGCTCGTGGAGTTTAAAGCACTGCTACTTGTTGAAGGGGATATGCTACTTGTGCTACGAGCCGCAGTGCTTGAACTGCTACTGCTACTGCTCTGGCTTGTGCTTGAGCTGCTGCTTGTGCTGGAGTAAGTCTGATTAAAAGAACTACTGCTGCTTGTGCTGCTGCCCAAATCAGGTGTAGGCTCTGTTTCAAAGTGTACACCCTTAGCGGCTGCTATAACAACATCGCCTGAGTAGGAGTCTGTATCTGTTTTTATAAAAAGGTTACCGCCAGCTTCTGTGGAGAAGCATGTGCCGGCTGTGAATTCTGCTACATTAGATGTCAGGGTTATATCGGAACGCCCAATCTTACCGATAAGTTCAGCCAGCTTTTCCTGGTTATATACTATAACACCTACGATACTACCATCAGCATCAGTTGCCATGGCTGTGTCTGTCTCTGAGTCGCACACGATCTTGCATACTTCTAAGGTGCCTGCATCATATATAACAAGCTCTATTTGATTATCGGTACCATAATTACCAGTAATGGAGGCTATGTAATAAGGAGCTGTATGAACATTCAAAGGGTATATCGTAGCATCAAGGAAGCAACCGATGTCAATCTCCAGCGCATCCTGTATCAGTGTGCTGGCGGTTGTGAACGGGAAATTAGCCTGTGAAGACATATCTCTAAATTCATTATTAAATACTACTGCCATAATTCTCCTTTATGAGCTGCTTGAGCTACTAGATTCATGAGGTCTAAGGTCATCAAGGGGTAGATCATAAGCAACCCCGTAACCCTCCTTACCGGCTTTAATTTTAGCGTTCAATTCTTTATAAGGGTCAACACACCCAGCCATATCTCCAGTTATAGCGACCAGACCCAACTCCCTACCGGAGGCAGTGTCCAGCACGCGTTTAAGTTCCGCGGACTCCCCGATAGCATCTGCTTCCAATGATAAGTTAAAATTTCCGTTGGTATCAGGACCCACATCATTAATTGTAAACAAAGGTAGGTCCGCGAAATCATTATCTATCATACTATATTTTAGAACATCCTCTGACACAGCTAATCCATTTATACCCAATGTAAGGCAATCACTCTCTACGGCTGTTGGGGATGAGGGTAGTTGGTCATGTTCTCTTGTTTCCTTGTCTGCTGTTAGGAAGTAATTAGTTTTTATATTTAGCACATTGGGCATATCATACTCCCTACCGTTAACTGACAGTTGAAATTGTGTCGCGGTTGATAGGTTGGGTAATATACATCTATGGTCAATCTCAACAGCGACCCCTTTAAACGTATGCTCCTCTGCTATTGCCGGGCCAAACACCAACCAACCAGTTCCTTTATGGAACATAGTCATAGGATATATTTTAAACGCTACAGGGTTAGTTATAAAGAGATGCCCTATAGGCTCCTCATTAGACTCCAAAGATACAAAGGCATAAGTAGGAGTGCGTACAAGATTAGTCATTTTTATATTCTGACTATAGGTCTCCGGGACACTTAAGGCCATATCCACCAAAGCATCAAACGGAATAGCAGTCTCATGAAAGTCACTTAAAGGATACTTCATATTAGTATTCTCAGAGTAAAGCTGTATTCTATTGTTTATGTTTAAGCTCATGCGTAAAGATCCGGTGCTGGTGGTGTTGTTACTGTTATATCTTTAAACCTACTCACACTAGCGCCCAGATGTGTATCGAACCATGTAGCTGTTATTCTGTATGTGGATGTTATTTGTCCAGGTTCATCCCCTACAGGATCCACAGTAGTGTTATACCTTAATGTAGCTATTGCAAATTCATTCTTATCTATACTGCCTATTGCAACAACTGCCTTGCTTGTTGTTGCATACACATCAACATCCAAGGTATTAGGTTCCAGATTAAGACCAGTCAACTGCCACGTCTCTGCTGTTGGCTCACTCCCTGATGTTAAGACAGCTGTAACCTCAATTACAACATTGTCGAAAGGTCCGCAGTCAAGGCATCTATACCCAACCTTTACACCTACATCATCCCCCAGTGCATATACTTTAAATGGTATGCTCTGGGCATGTACAATATAGTTCCAATAGTGAACAGTTGCCTGATATTGTTTGAATAGTTTAAGACCAGTTGTAAGGTTATCATCTTTGTTCTCATCCAACCAATCCTCTATACGATCGGTATATTCAAATAGTAATTCATAGTCCCCACAATCGAGGCATGCTTCACAGAGGTCATAGAATTCCAGTTGATTCGGTATAGCCGATGGTCTTACATAGTCTTCCCAGGTACGACCAAATAAACCGAGTTGAGGACATAGGCCCCCTACAAGGAAAAAAGTATTATCAGCTAGGGGTAGGGCTTTATTTATTGAGGCTATGTAATAAGGGAGGCCACTGTAGTCTGTACTGGGTGCTGTAGATCCATTAATCATTTCAAGCCACTTAGCTCTGTATATTGGATCATCTGCGCTAACTGAGCCGTCGACGCTTATAATAAGGAGGTTCTCGGCGCTAGTGTCCTGCTCCACTGCAAAGGCGTTGCCACCTACCAGTTTAATGTCACCGGTAATAGTACTGGATACTGTGTTCTCGACAATCTTTTCAGTGCCGTCCTTATCCAGTACAACAAGTTTGTTAATAATATTACAGTCGCTCATATTTCCAACGCTATCATTCTTGATTGTAAGTCATTTATATTTCTACCGATGCTTTGATAGTAACCCTCCATCCGGGCATATCGTAAATTCAATTCTGATATAGATGTGTAAGCATCGTCCAGTGTAGATTTATCACAACACGGTAATGAACATGGGTTTTCTATACTAAGACCGGTACCAATAGATGTCAATTCAGTACAATCGATAGGTTGAAGTGTGAAATTACCGCTAGCATCAGGTGGTACCCCGTTAATATTAACGATAGGCGTTCCGTATAGTGCAGTAAGATTCTGAAGGATGGATGCATCATCTACTAATGGTGTAGCCAAATCCGTAAGATTACCCAGATCAGCCGCTATAGTAATCACTGTCCGGTTATTTGTTGTATCATAACTAGGAGTCAGAGTCACCCCTGTGCCCTCCTGGAAAGCTATGTTGCCTGTGTAAATGTCATTGTCCAGCATCATAGAGGTTACCCCTGCAAGGCCAGCGGTTACTCTTGTATTCAACAGGGCTGCTGAAGCTGCTTCGAAGGCCCAGTCGCCGGGATGCTCTAATAACTCCTCAACGTTGCCCACGATTAATACGCCTGTCATAATAGTAAAAACTTTATTAGCCGTCAGAGGCTGTACTGATGGCTCGAATGTGTAGGAACTGTTGAGTGCTTGGTCATGTGGTATCTTAGTGAACTTACCAACAGTCAGTTCATCACCGGCCCCATCATAGCCTATCTCAACGTCTATTGTATATCTCCGCACTACAACAGACTTAACATAGAACAAGGAGGTGTTGGTACCCGGAGGGACACATAGAAAGATGTCCACCATGAAACTAGTGGGTAATGTGAAAGAACCGGTAACATCTTCACCGGTCATTGAATCTTCTAAAGGGAAGACTCTGTGTTGATTTTTATCCAACCATTCATCTAGTGGAATATAAGGCATTCGAAGTTCCTCCTAACCTTTTAACTCCCGCAAGGGACTACGACACTACCAGTACCTGCTACAAGGTAAATGATAATACCGAATCGTGTAATATATTTGTCATAAGCGTCAGAGGCCATGCTTAACTTGACGTAGACTGTTCCTTCGGGGGTTACAGTTATACGATCAGCTGCAGGCGTCTCTCCAAAGTATAGTTTAGTCTGAATGCTATTAGCCTCTGCTGCGATTGATGTTGTTACTTCCGGTGCTGCAGGTATAACCACTGTGGATTTCTGCCTAGGAGAGTCAGTATGTGTAAGCTCTACAGTCATGGCCGGGAATGTAATAGTAGATCCTGTTACGCCGCCTATAACACCACGTCTGTATACCCATGCAGATGCTGCATATGTATTAGCGGAGTTTAAACGAGGTACAGCTACTTTGCCTATTACAGCTGCCGCTCTACTTGCCGGGAAGTTATAATAAAAATAAGGATCATCTGTTAGCTCTACAGCATTGTTCAGGTTAACCAATTCAGCATCTATGACTGTTTGTACTGTGTCACCTGTGCTAATGTCTACCTGACCTGCGCCGGCTGCTGTTACTGTGATACCGCCGCTACTTGTAATAGAGGTGACCACTGGTGCAACCTTAAGATGCTTATCAACAACACTGATAACTGCGTTACCTGTTGCTGCTACTACGTCTATTTCCCAAGGCATAGCGTTTATCTTAGCTAGACCCTTCTCGGATGTTATTGAGAGTTCACAAGGAGTGTCGGACCCGATCGCGCGTACGACGGGTTCCCCGTTTGTGAAAGGGCTGTAGTTGTAGGCTACAATACTATCTGCTCCATTAGGCCAGTCGCCTGCCCCGGAGCTGCTGCTTAGGCTACTACTTGTACTGTCAGAGCTGCTACTTGTATTGCTTGAACTACTACTTGAGTTGCTGCTGTCGCTGGTGCTGCTACTTGTATTGCTTGATGTGCTGTTGGAGTCACTAGTAGAATTAGAGCTACTTGAACTGCTACTGCTACTTGACCCTGCATATGTACCCATGTACCAGATATTATCCGTAGAGGTAACTACCAGGTTAGGATCCTGTAAGAGGCCATCAATGAATATTGTGATAGCTCCTGGATAGGATGCGAACCATTCCTGGAAGTCCGTGTCTGATGCTATGTCATAACCCATGGTTGCCCATGAAGGTTTATCCATACCGTCGAACCGACTGTCAGTTATGGGGTGCCATGTTTTACGTAATACGTGTGTTCTATGTAAATGGTTAGGTTGGAATACGTCAGATGCTTCAAAGATAATGCTGCCGCTACCTAAATAAGTTATAGCAGGCACCTTCAAAGGAGGTACTGTTGCTGTTGCTTTACCTGCATCTGTAGCAGATAGGTAATAGATACCCGGATCTGCACTGGAGCCTAGAAGGCTATCAACAAGTGTCTGGCTCTTATAGAGTCCTTCAAGTAATATGTCAGCAGAGGTTGATGTGTGTTTGGTAATAACCCATCCTTTTACATAGGCTTGGGGTGATGCCAATATCTCGCCATTCACTGCATAAGCGTCAGCCCATAGGGCTTGTGCTCTGTCATAGCAATCACAGTCAGCGTCGAAATATACAAGGTCACCAGCTGTAACTGATGTGGTTACGTTTACACGATAAGAAACAAGGTTTGATTTATTAGTAAGTCCGTCTACCGTTGTCTTAAGGTAATCAGTACGTGCTGTAAGAGCCTCTATAGGTTCATTAAATGTTTTTTGATCACCGTCTGCCCCATCCTGTATGACAGGTACATCATCTGGCCATGTTGCCATAATTAATCTCCAAGATTAAGTGACCATTTAAACCCAAGTTGGGAATTAGCCAGTTTAGTAATCGGGGCGAAAGTACCTGAACCATTTTTTATAGATGCCGCACTGACTAGAGTATCATAAGAATTCTCTTTCAGCTGTGGTATTGCTACCAACGCTAATGATATAAACTGGGATGTGCCATCTATGATAGATGCTCCGCCCTCGCTTGTACCATCTGTGACACCTAGGAGGGTGACAACATTAGATATATACTTATTAGCATTGGATGTAGAATAGATAGGCTGAGATAGCGTCTTTATTCTTACATAACCAAAAGGTGACGTCAGGCCCTGGTAATAAGCAGGGGTCCTGGTCAGTGGTATAGTAGGTTCGACTGGTGTAGTATTGGTGTACTCAATGTACATACCATTAACGACATATGTAGAGTCACCGGCAAAAGCCCGGGTCATAGCATCATAACCAGTATTTAGTATGGTATTACTAACAACGTCACGAGAGGTCCAGATACCATCCTGGACATCAAATAATTCGATTGTACCCTTCACAATTTGTTCTCCTTAAAAAAGTCCGCCGGCGCTAACAACCCGTTCTGAATCCACCGGATCGGTATCAGTGTCTGTGCTTTCATTGACATGAAACGCTACCATGTCCTGTGTGCTGAAGGCAGACGATGGACATTGTGTTAAATTACCATCGATTTGGGTGAAAAGCAAATAGGATGTACCGGCCGGAATTGTTCGGCTAAAATACTCCATACACTCCTTAACAGGTGTCTCAGTTGGGATCGTGCCTTCTTTAATCTTAATAAGCATTAAGTTGTTTTTAAGCAACTGCCCCAGCATGAACTGTAAAGGGTTTATTGTTTTTGTTTTAGTTATGGATGCCATATAATTACCAATCTATTGGTTTAAGTTTCTTAACTGCTAACTGGCCACCTTTGTGGGCTACTTCGTATTCACCTGGGATCATCTCAAGGAAGCGATCAACCACTATGGGTACACCACAATTCTTTGAGTAATCATCCCATACACAATAGCCGCCTACCTTAAGGAGAGGCCAACACATTACTGTGTCCTCGAGGCACCCGTATACTTTATGGATACCATCTATATAAGTTATATCGAAGAACTCCTTATTGAAAGGCATACTTGCCAGGAACTCTTGTGACCTAGCTTTCACCAATGTCAGCTTATCATCAAATTCGAACAGGTTCGCGCGAGCCTTAGATTCGACTTCTCCTATACGTGCGTGCCCTGCGGTTGAGTCTGGGTAGCGTCTACGGTTCATAGACTCAATGGTCCATGGGTCCACGCCCCAGGCTTTACAGTCAGGGTGTGTGAGTACGTTCTCCATCATCATACGCATAGAGCGTCCTTCAAAGAGTCCTATCTCTAGGTAGTTTAAAGGTGTGCCTGCAAGGTGCTTAAGGCATGCGTCCGCGGTGCGGCCGTAGTGCCTGGTCCAATTCTTTGTGTATTCAATAGCCATAGTCTCTCCAATTGTCTAACGCGTTAGACTTTTACTTAATTGTTGATATCTCTTTACGTATTCTATCCTCTACTTTATAGGCCCTTCTTTCTATGGTCCACTTACGCCACCAAGGCCGGGCCAGGAATAAATATAAATTAATGCCACAGAACATGCACTGTTTACGGTGCACAAGTTCGTGGGCGATATAAGGTATCAACCTTGCCATGTCTGGTTGGTCATCGCAAATGTAAATTGTATTAGGGTGTAGCACTGAGAAGCAGGCTACGGCCCCGTGCCATTCTAAGTCCTCGTTCTTTACTATTCTAATCCCAGTTACATTAAGGTTATATTTAGTACACAAAGCAAGCAGCTCCCCTAAATCTTCCTTAGAGAACCATTTATTTTTTGAGGTGTTTAGTATCATGCTCCCTCGGTGCTTGAACTGTAAGTAGCTGAACTACTTGTTATACCGGCGCTGCTGGTGCTGTAATCCTCTGCATCTGAGCTGCTTGAGCTACTTGTTATGCCCAAACTGCTACTACTAGAGCTAGAGCTGCTTGAGCTACTTGAACTATTAAAGGCTAATGTAATCCCATATTTTCTAGCTAAGTAAAACTCTACATCTCCTCTATCTGAATCTGATAATGCGGAATCATAAGTAATAAATTCGGCAATTTTTACATGACCAAATATAGAACTACCTAGACCCGCTTGACCTAATGCCAAATCTAAGTTAGCTGGTGTCCAAGAGAGTGAAGAAGTTTGCTTGCTTCCACCGTTGATATAAAAATCAATCGAAGTTGAACTTACTACAAAAGTATAAATATAAGATGTATTTAAAGCACCACCACTTGAACTTAGTTCATGCCAACTTCCATTATGAAATTCCACATAATGTTTAGGTGTAGAGTAAAACCCCATGTCAAATCTTCCTACTGTACTCCCATCACCTTGTCCTAAAATTGGATTATATGAAGCAGAACTCCATGCATTAAATACAATAGAAAAGGTAAATGGTCTAGTTGTAAAATTCAAAGCAGAAATCAATACATTATTTGAACCATCAAATTTAACCACTGGTTTTCCATTTATTTCATTGGTCTGATATGTTGGTTGATATGTAGTACTCCCTGCTTGTGTAGCATCATTGCTTTGTCCGCTCTCATCACTCCAAGTTGCAACATATTCCCCATCATTTAAGCCTGTTATTTGGTCGGCATCTAACCATAGCTTGCAACCGCTTATTGATGTTGGTGTAAATGTTACTGTGCTTTCGCTGGTACTACTGGTGCTTAAGGCTGCTGTACTTGAGCTGCTTGAGCTACTGCTGGGGCTTTCACTTTGACTAGTACTGCTTGAACTTGTTATGCCCAAACTGCTAGAGCTGCTAGAACTTGAGCTGCTACTTGAACTTGTTATGTCCAAACTGCTACTACTAGAGCTAGAGCTGCTACTTGAACTTGTTATGCCCAAACTGCTACTACTAGAGCTAGAGCTGCTACTTGAACTTGTTATGCCCAAACTGCTAGAGCTGCTAGAACTTGAGCTGCTAGAACTGCTAGAACTTGAGCTGCTAGAACTTGAGCTGCTAGAGCTGCTAGAACTTGAGCTGCTAGAGCTGCTAGAGCTGCTTGAACTGCTTGAGCTGCTTGAGCTGCTTGAGCTGCTTGAACTGCTAGAACTACTGCTGCTCTCTTGCCATTTAGTAAAAATAGGAGCATCTTGATAAGAGCCGGTAGTATAGAAAAGACCATTAGCTTCTGGTCGACCGGCACCTGATACTATCACCACCTCGTCTATACCATCAAACGCTGTAGTAGGTGCTGGAGGTAAGCCCCCTACAAGGGTAGTCCATGCTGCACCAGATAGATGCATGGGGTCGGTACTGCTAACTGATGTTTTGTACCATTTAATACTATCATTACGGGCCCCTATAAACCAACTAGAGCCGGGCTCATACCACAGTTCACTATCTCCTAGGTTGACCGTATTGCTTGCTTTAGTGGGTATAAGGTTCCATACATCAACGCCTAGTTCCCAGGCCTTTGTACTGATGTCTTCAAAGTAGGTGGCAACTGTATTTGCGTGCCCTCCTAAAGGAATGTCAGGCATACGTACGATTCTATTGTCATGTAGATTCTCATCATAGGTGGTGCCCTCACAAGCAGATGCAGGGAGTACAGGATTACCTGCTGGGTCATACTGTATGGCTGTACCATCTATCTGTACATAATTCAAAGGTACGTCATGATCTGTGTTCTCGAAGAGTAGCCCACCTTCATATTTAGGATTAAGGTAGCCTGCACCAAGATGTAGCGCGGGTACCTCTGTGGCTGCTGTGTTCTCGTCCAATATAACTAGCTCGACAGAGTCAAAGAGCATCTGCCCTTTTATCAAGGTAGCGCCTACTTGTACAATAGGTACACCAGGTTGGGCACAGCTATATAAATTAGTTGCTGTTTTAATGTACCAACGATCATTTTCAGACCACATATCAAGGACATCTTCATCTGCCAGCGCGACGTCCGCATCGGCCATACGTGCAAGGAAGGCATTCATATTCTGTACTGTGCCGCCCTCTACTAAAAGATCCCATATACTATTGAAGAGGTCCCTGTAATGAGGCTCAGAGGGGAACGTAAGATTTAGATAAACGGTAAAGAAGTCTTTTAATTCAGTTGTACTTATTTCACTGTATACTAACCAGAGCTGGGCCTTTAGATCTACCTCACCCTCGTTATCGTTAGCAATGAAGTTAAAGGCCTTATTAAAAGGATCCTCATAGAAGTAGAGCTTACCATCATCAAAGTAGAAGTCCTGCCACTTGTTCCATATGATAGTGGGATTAGTGGGGTTATCTGTAATGAATATGCAATCCTCTTTGTCCGTCTCTATGTAGAATAGATTAGGAGCTGTCTGGTCTTCACCTACCCGGAAACCATCACCAACTGCAAACTCACCAACAGCGGTCAGCTCAGAGTTAAGGTCTGTTTCTTTGAATTCGAAGAAGTCCCATCTACGCGCCTTAGTCAATCGCACATCATATCTACTAAGGACATCAGACATGGTATCAGTTTCAAGTTCAAGCTGTGTAGCGTCCTGTGCATAACCATTAGTCAGGGCATCAATAAAATCAGGGTCTTTCCAGATAGTAAGCCAGAAAGCCCCCAGGACTTGTTTGATTCCATTAACCGTCTTTTCCATACTAATCCTCAATGGTTATGTAAATATCTCCAGGCCTACAGAAGAAGGATGTATTCTCCGCAGAGACGCTCTGAGTGAGGTCTTCATGCATATTCAGAACACCTTCTTGTGTCTCTTCCTGGTAAACAGATCCGTCGGGCATATAATTAGTCAAACTAAGCTTCGAGGGGAAGCTCAGAGTTAGGTTAGAATAATTGGCGTTGATAACAACAGCCAGATCGGACACGCTTAGGAAGCCACGGCCCATAGGCAGCTCATTGATGTAGGCTGCTATAAAATCTTTAAGGACAGATAGGTCAATACCTGAGCAATCGTTTAGGCAGTTCAAGGTTAGATCCATACCAACATATGCTGGTACAGCTCCCTTGACCAGATTGTCTTGTTGCTTGTTACGGATACTAGGCGCATTGATCAGCTCCTGTAGTCCTTCTAGTTGGGGCATGTAAACCAGGGATACATTGAAAACGGCGGAGGTCGATCCTGCGCCCACGTAGCTAAAATCTACTTTTGCGGTCTGATAGGGGCTGTAACGCGCTGTGAGTCCACTGAATACTTCAGGGCCATCATCTTCCTGCTGATAAAGGAAGGTGATATCAAACTCAGCTGAATCTGTTATTACTCTTGCGTTGCCTACGTGAGACACCTTTGATATGTAATACCAACCGGGGGCCTCGTCACGTTCAAAGAACATAGACCAGTTTATACCATCAGTTGAGGTGGCTGTCTTCTGTACTGTCAGTGTAGCAGGCAGCTGTGCAGTCTTACAATAGATGTCTACTCTGGAGCCTGTGCTTATTAGGAAGACGTTGTTCTTATCCCTGAGCATCTCAGGATCACCCATGCCGAAGATGGCAAGGTCTCTTACGTTGATCTCATCCTGTTCCTCAAAGAGGGCTTGGATATGTGCTTTACCTGAAGGTACTTTAGCTGTTATACCGTTGATAACGCGATCAACCAGCTCAGTTGTAGTCTCCTCAGCGGAGCCTCCGCTTACAGCTGATGCTACCTCTAATCTTGTTACCTGTGTGTTCTGGCCAGTAAGTGTGGCTGTTGCGCCTTCCTCTACGACAGCTGCTGTATTATCTACAGTATTAACAGGTACTAGGAATGCATATTCGGTGTCGCCTGTCTTTACGAACTGTCTGTACTTAACCGTATCTGTGTCCGTACGATCTGAGTCGTCTGCAACACCTACATAGGTCTTAGTCAGCTCAAGCTCTACAGCACCAGCAGTCACAGTTGTACCTGAGTTCAGGTATATATCATTAGTCTGGTTAGTATAGACAGCTAGGGTACCTGTACCCGGAGTTCCGTCTTTCCGTACGACTTTAAAGTTAGCAGCCAGGTTGGTGGCCAGCGTTTCGTCAGGATCATCAGTAGCGCTCAGTAGGTTAAGGGAATATTGTGTCCTTAGGTCTTCTAATGCTACCTCATTACGTGCGTAAATAGCAGCAGCAGGTCTGATCACTAGTTCATGAATAGCACTACCATTAGATACATCCGCAGTAGGATTTAATTCTAGGTAATATGCCTTTAATATTTCTTCATAATCTTTAAGCAGGTCTGTGCTGACATCATCAAATGTTACAGCCATATTAAACCTCCAAGTTTAATGCAGTAAGTTCTTCTTCGCCGCTTACAGATATAACATTCAATACAACATTAAGGGATCCTGCTTCTGGTACAGAGAGTTCCTTCAAAGATATACTGCTAAGACGTTCGTTATCTGGTACATCAGGTAACTCGTCCTGGACTTCTTTTATGAACCCCACGGTGTCTGTAATAGCGATATTAATAATATTTTCAATTCTTTCTAAACTATCTTCAGTTACATTAGCACTTCTGAGGTTATCATACAACCTGCCACCCTCTGCTCTAAGAAGGTCATCTGTACTGGTCAACATAAATATAAGTACCTTCTGCATAAGGACTTGCCGCCCTGTGCAACTTCCGTCTATTGTAAAAGGTACCTCGATAACCTCGGTCGTATTGGTTGTGAATGATAAGTCAACTGTCATGTTATTCCTCTTTTGCTTCGTAACCAGGGATAGCTGCCCCTAATCGGTCATCTTCTATATCTAGATTAATTTCATTTAAGTAGCCTACGATATTGGCTATACGACTAGCGCTTAATGCTAGGTTATCCCGAGCTATACCACATATACCATTAGCTACCTTATAGCCTACTAGTACGTCTGCAATGTTTACCTCTTCTTCATTGAGGACCTCATTGATGACTGCCTGTGCATCTTCGTTAGCCAGCTCAGGGTCTGTGAGTATCTCTATGGGTTTGAAGGCATAATCTTCACCCTCACCTTTAAGGATATCACGACGATTCTCTAGGGTCTCTTTTATATTATCATATATTTCATTAGGTTTATCAGACATTGTATCCTTGCTCCAATAGATAGACTATTTTGTTAATACGACGACTAACAGCTGCCGGGCTGATGTTGAGCCTCTTAGCTATGTCCATTTTCTGAATCTTATCTGTGCCACCGTAGCCTGTACTCCATTCAAATATCTTCTTATCTGGCCCGTCTAAGTCATGGTAGACATAGTCAGCCCATACACGTTGAGGATCCTCTGCTTTAGTAAAGAGTGAATCACCCTTCTCAGATAGTAATTGTGAACCACTACGTGCTGCTTTCTTCTTCGATGCATATTCAATACGTTTAATAGAGAGACCTGTGTCGTCGGCTAATTCGTCCAAGGTAGGTTCCCTTCCGTACTCAGATTGGAAGGAATCGGTAGCCTTTTGTATTTTGTTACGCTCAAGTAGTATGTTCTCAGGGACATGTACAACATTCTTACGACGGGCTTTCTCCCTGTTCAGTCCTTTCAGATGATTAAATACATATGAGCTTAGTTTAGTACGTTGAGTAGGATCATACATATTGATGGCGTTTACTGCCATTATATTGGCTCTTGTGCGTAGAATATCCTTATCTTCTGGGGCATAAGATGTTAGAGCAGATTCTATGGTAGGTTTAAGCTCTGTGAGCACGGCCTTAACATTTAATGGGTTAGGCTCCTTCTTCCAGTTATCATATGCATGGGTAGTGGGTGTATCACGCTGAGCATTGTTAAGCTCCTTCGGAGTGCCCTTCATCCACATATCATTTGCTTTTAGTTTGGCCATTATGCTTTTCCTTTATTAATCTGCGAATCCGCCATAGGAATCACCAGCCGAGGTTGTTGCACCTGTTGTACCTTCCCCACCGTATAAAGATGGGAAATCATCGCTGCTATCTGTCCCTCAGCCGGGCTTAAGTCTATCTCCTAAACTTACTCCACTACCGCCCCCAAGTCCAACTGCTGACTTTATTTTTGATGCACCTGATGCAAAGTCAAAAGAGTATAGAGGGTTATCATCAAGCCCAAATTTTGTATTTGAAGCCTCATCACGCACGTGAGATATATTAATATTCATAGAAGCTGTACCTCCTGTTGCTGATCTGCTTATGGTCAAGCCGACTGATTGTACCATTCCGTATAGTGTTTGTTTGTCACTGGTAATGTATAAGGATAGATTAGGTATCTTAGCCACATAACCAAGAGAGTTTATCATAGAGAATCTATTCCATGGTATCCTAAGGGACACTGTACGGTCTGCACTCTTTCTCTGGGCATAAAATACTTTGGCTAAGCTGTCGGCTGTACTCTCTAGGTTACGCTGGTTAGTTGAGAGCTCGTCCCTCTTCTCATCAGGCTTTTCTCCGCTTTTAACCCTTGTCTTCTTATCAGCAGGTACATCATCAAATTCAGATTTAACATGCTCAGCCAACCAATCAGGGATACTCATAGATACGGTCTTACCTTTATCTGCACCCTGTTCCTCTGGGTATAACCCCACATACATACCGGCTGAACTGGCTTTCGCACCATTACTGTTCATTGGTAGATGAGACACAACCCTAACCTGATCTGGTGCGTATAGGAGTTTACTTTTGTTAGTTGTATCCTGGACACCTAATATAAGACTATTACTGATAGTTATGTGTGGTTTCTTTAGCCATGCAAAGGTAGGTACGATCTCTACTGTATTATTCTTACGGGGTATCACTGATAAGTAAAACATACGAGCTGTCCCTACAACCGCAGACCATACACTGCCAGACTGCCACATCTTTTGATAGGCTAAACCCATGGATGTGGTAATAAGAGCGTTGAAGTTATCAGTCTTGGAAAAACCAGAGTCCTCTGGTTTGAATGCGATATCCCTATCAGCTTTGAAGAAATCCGATATTTTGTATGTGCCTTCACCAAGAGTTACCCAGTCATGCATATAAGCAGCCATGCTTATGATATACTTATTAAGAGCATCATAGGATTTCACCTCACCATACCCTGTTAACGCCTGTACATCTTTACGAGTCTCAGGTTCATCCATAATCGAAGCAAGACTCATCGCCAGCGCGCGATACCGCGAGTTGATGACGGGTCTTTGACGTGTACTCGACTCTTGTGTGTCCAGGGCTTCCAGGTCCCAGTAGGAATAAGATGCTGACTGTAATGAGGATAGCACAACTGCCTCAGCTCCTAGTGTTACCAATAAAGAGACCTTACTACCCATTGGTGATAACCTTTCAGACTCTGCTACGGATAGTATATAACCTTTAAAGAGCGTCTCTGTGCCGTCACTTGTCTTTACCTTGATAGTCCACAGCTTACCAGGATCGGGATCTTCCCACTCCACGTTCTTAGTGGAGCCAAGGACCCCTTGACCTGTGATCACACGGCATCTGGCCTGTGGTACCCTGTCAATTGCCCAGCTTGCTGAGAAGTCGGTAATGTCGTATGTCTTACCGGCACCACTCATAGTTAAGCTATTAATAATTACTGAATCAAGATCCATCTACAGTCTCGCAATAGTTTAGAATGAATGCGGCTAACCAATCATTAACATCATAACTATGTCTATAGTCAGAGTATTTTGGTAGCCATTTAGTGTCGAATTCTTTTAAAGCAGTTATAACAGGTTTAAGGTCTCTTGTCGGTTGTCTAACCACTGTTACAATGGTGCTGAATGATGCAGCAGGAAGCGTTCCTCTGAGTTTCATGGAAAGTCCATCGGCCAATATAATAGCTGTTGTTAGTCCCTCAGCCACTGTAAAGGTCTGTGGCAGACCATTAACAGTAACCAACCCTGAGGGGTTAACCACTATAACCAAGGACTGATATGTCCATGTATGGCGCATGTCCGGTTCCAGTAGATCCAACGCCACTCCAGCGGGGAGCGCTCCTATTAACGTGGAGGGCTCAACAACACCGAAGGTATACTCGTAGGTGTTTAAAGGATCAACTGCAGCGAGAGAGGCCTTTAAAAGCGATTTACGGCATACCTGGACTAATTGATCTGCTTGGTAGTTGTAGTAGGAGTTGTCAGTACTATCCGTTACCAGGATATCAGCAACACTTTCCAGTCCGCTATAACCTACAGTGGTATCTACCTTTCGTTGGTATCCTTGAGCATCTTTATTCTGCCCTTTAGTTAAGATTGAATATACTCTGTTCATTTTATAATCCTTTATTAAGATCAAGAACCTGTGTTCTTGGAGACTACCCTTCCTTGTAGGGTCATATCAAATGTGAAGGCATCAGCACCCGCTTGTGAATAAGGGTTAAGGGACATCTGTGTTAGAATGCCTTTAAATACAAAGTCACCTCTGTTATATGCTATGGTAATAACATCTATATCAGACTTCTTAGCACCAGCCTTGTAATCATTAAAGAATGTTATTATAGCACTACCATCATCTGTGCCATCACAAACTGTAGGTATTGCTAGACCTTTAAAGGTCAATGGTGTTAATTTATCACCAAATACTGTAACAAAAAGTGCATTATTAAAGTTAACATCTATCTGAAGGTTAACCGCACCACTACCTGCTACGGTTAGTAGATATAATTTATTATTAAGAGACCGTCCGTTGACCTGTATATCGCATACGTTACTGCCCCGAAACGGATCCTTAATAGCAACAGCGTTCTGTGCCTTATTGTTGGGTCCTAAAAAAATATTGTTTCCTGCCATAATTATTCCTTATTAATCTGTTTCTGCTTTGCCGCCAAGTATGGGAGCCTTAGCTAGACTTTCCAATGCTGCCAGAATACGTTTAAGGAAGTCCGGAGCTGTCTCTGAGACGTCTACTCCCGCTTCGTCTTTCATTATCTTCTCGTAATCCCTGCTTAATGCTTTTTGCTGTGAATCTTCTAAGCCACTGTTTGCTATCATCTCCCTAACGTTCACAGTATCATCTGTTGCTGAAGCGGCGGCTATCTTGGCTTTTAATGCTTTAATATTCGCATCGTCACCCTTCATTCCTGCTAAGGCTTTTGTTATACCTGCCTTCTTAAGCATCCGCTCCCTTACTGGTGCTGTGGCTTTAAGATAATCTGTAGTAAAGGCCTTATTATCTGAGAAGCCTGCTACTTTCCGTACTGCTTCACCTTCATCTGTGTCATTGAGGAAGATATCATCCCTGGCTTTAGCCAACGCTGCTACCTTATCCGCGCCTTTATCCATGGACAGTGCCTTACCCATAGCCTTATAACGGGCAAGTGCTTTTGCACTTACACCCTTCTTATTCATATTAGTAAAGGCAATCTTAACAGAGTCAGTTAATCTAGATGCTCCACCTGTTTCTTTATTTAAGGCATCAATTGTGCTTGTATCCATATTAAGTTTAGGCAGCCCAAAAGCTTTTACGAAGGCATCACTTACTTTAGTACCTTTACCGTCTTTATTTTGTATCATACCTATAAGACCATAACCGGGTTCATCTAGCCCGGCTGCTTTGATGGATTTTTCTGTTTTAACCCATTCCTCTGTTTTATCTGAGATAAGCTTACGATTCTGTTCCGCATTGTATTGGGCTATTGCTCCGCGCTGTCCCCCTTCAAATCCTACAGAACCAGCAGCTATGTTACCCTCTGCTTTGTATGTCCCAAGTACAGCCTCCATCTGGCCCGCACTTAATCCCATACCACTTAGAGCCTTTGCTGCATTCTCTTCATTGTCAACCGCACCCGACCGTAGACCAGCTATGAGTGTCGCATAGGCTTTCTTAACCTTAGGATCACGTGCTTTACGTGCTCTATACCTAAGACCCTGTCCCATCACTGTTCGGAAGTCTCCATACCTTTTTTCTGTGAGGTTTGTGGCAACATCTGTCTGTGTTCTTATATCCTCAGCTGTCTCGGACATACCAGCTGCTACTATCTGTCCTCTTGAGGCACCGGCTACCTTTGCCATATTACCCACAGAAAAATCATCACCTAAACCAGCCATCAAAGCATCAACAGCAGCCTGGTGTGTTTTATGTTTACCCGATCTCATCATTATAGCAGCAGCCCCTGATAATTCTTTAGCTGCTTGGCTACCTTGTTGCCCTACAGCATCCCTTAATACCTGTTGGCGGAACTTCTGGGGATCTAAGCGAGCCAGGTTAACACCTGATCCCATCATACCTGCTGCCTGTACAGCTGCTGTGTCAGCACCCATACCGGACATGCCCATACTACCAAGCATTTGACGTGCACTACCTGCCATACCCATAATCTGACCCACAGATACACCTGTCTGAGATGCTGTGTACTTCATTCTAGCAATTTTACTGGAGATTTGATCTGGACTGAAGGTGGCTGTGCTTACCCCGAAAGCCTCATCCAATCTCTCCATTAATTGGGGTATACTCTCATTAAAGAGTTGCTTAAGAGGGGAGATGGCCTTAGCCATGTCCTTAACCTTATTAACCATATCACTGGATTTGTTACCTTTACCACCAGTCTTAAAGTCTAGTTGACCTCTCTGAGTCATAGCAGTCTGTAGTTGTCCCACATCACCACCGCTTAACCCTCCAAACGCAAACTTATTCTCCATGTAATTGGATGCAAGGTCTGATGAGTATTTAGCAAATCTATCTTGAGTAGCTTTGTTATTTACATGTACACCACCAATAAGACTACTGGCTGTCATGCTTCTCCGCATCTGGTCCATACCATATGAATCAAAGGCCTGCCCAGAGGCTAAGCCCATAGGCTTTAATGGGTTATCCATAGCTGCTTTGGCCTTAATAGCGGCTGTAGCAGGGTCATGGCCCATCTTTTCATATATCTGCTGGGTTAAACGAGTATGCCCATCTGTTGAAGCTGTGTCAAACCCTTTAAGTAACTTGGCATTGGTACTAGCCTGTTCACTATTATAAAGCTGGTGAGCAAGGTTTGAACCACCTGTGAAGGATCCTCGTGTGGATAGCACTCCGCCTACTGAGCGGGTTATACCTTCTACAATCTTTTGATCAATACCTGCAAGGTTGGCTAAGGACCCTAGTAAAGGGCTCAACTGACTCATTAGAGTAGATACGGCATTATTAGCCCCAGCACCTGCCATAGGCAAGGCACCCGGGGTGAAATTATTTTCCATATCCCGATCTAAGTCATTAGACTTCCAACTAGGATTAAAGAATTCACGCTTCTTTTCTTCTTCTGCCATGTTTCTTTTCCATTGCGTCTTTATATTGTGCTATCAAGTGATCGGCCGAGTTGCCTTCAGTGATCCCTTTGAGTAGCCACGGTAACTCATAACCTAATATCTGGTCGAAGAGGTCTAGGCGTTGGTCCGGGTCCAATATAGGGAGTAATACCCTACAATGTTCGGCCATAACGCTATTCTCTATATCATTGAGCAGCAGTTGTTCTTTAAGTAACCACTTAGAATCAGCCTGCTCATATGTGCGATAATCTAGCACTCCCGTGCGCTGTGCCCTTACCGCGAGCGTAGCCCAGCGCCCTTCCAAAAATTTTCATCGAATCCCTGGGATACGAGTAAACCTTGAAGGTCCATGAAAAGAAGTAAAGACTGACTCATTAGTCTTATAATAGGTTCAGCACAGTCACCGAATCGTTTATTAAACTCTTCAGGGATCTGATCAAACTCGGTCAATGTAGGAATATCATATTCCTCATCGCGGTCTGATAGCTTAACCTTAGCTAAGAAGTACATAAGCTTAAGCTTAATACCCCTATCCTGTACTTCCTGGGTATCCATATGATCAGCAATACGAAACAGAATATCATTAAGCTGATCTACTTCTCTGTTATTAATACTCCTGAAGGTTAACTGGATCTTCCCATTATATAGGGAATACTCTTTCATAAAAGATAGCCCTCCTAGGATACATCGCAGATACTCTTCCATATCCTCTTCTAAAGGTAACGGTTCATGATCAATTGAGAACCCGCATCTAATGCATGGTTCCGCTTTGATCCCCTCTTCTACAGCTTCTGCTGCGTTCAATTCTTCTTCTGACATAATCAATCCTCCTGTGTGGTGTTGATAACATATTCATCCTTTAATATAACCCCATTGTTGACTCCCATAAAGAAAGACTTCCGTTCCCAATGCGCTTTACCGGGATAAATGTAAGATTCTGAGGCTCCGTCCGGAGACTTAACCATTTTCTCATCCCATGCTTTGGACTCCTCTACGGGTATCATATTCTGCCATCTGGCAGCATACATCTTATAATCAGAGGAAACTCTCATGTCTCCTCCTGTAGGATATACGAAGCCTGTGCCTTGTAGGTTAGCTCCTTTATATAATGTGTCGGATGCTCCTCCGACTTTCTCTTCAAAACTTTCACCAGCTGCTTTAAGTGCACTAGAATCCAAGGCTGGTATAGATATAGTAGGTGTACTACCACCCTTATGGCTATAATGCTTAGATGCTCCACCAAAGCTCCCGCGACCCGCCGACATGGATGCAGCCCCCATGGACCCACCTGCCATAATACCAGTTAAGGCTTGGATGTTACCCCCGACTGATAGTATGGGCCTTCCTGTTACAGATATATTTTCACTGACTACGCCTGATGCTCCTAATGTCTTGACGGCTACTGACCCGCTGGATGGTACATTGATAAGACAATTACCTGTTCCCAGGTCTAAGCTTGTTGCGAAGAGTCCTATACGTGCGGACCCCAATGACAGCCCTGAACCATTACCTGCTGTGCATGTCATTGATATATTTGTTTTAAAGTTTGAGTACATAGATGAACCGAGCATACCCAGTACACCCCCGCAGGAGTCAATTATGATAGTACCGGACTTAGTCCTCTTCAATCCATTAGGGCTGGCATCATCTTTATCATAGACGCCTATGTACATATCTTTACCCACGATGCCTATGTTAGAGGAGGATTTCATTACAATACCACCATCAACGCGCTTCTCTGGATCATTACTGTTAGGATCTGCCTCTGCTTTTCCTCTGGATTCTATGGTTAAAGTACCTTCACCTGAGTTACCCGCCAGTATTCTGTAATCTTTCTCTGCCTTTGAGTATATAGAGCCATTAGAGGCCTGCATGAATAAGCTGTCACCTGCATTGTTCACAAGGTGCCTACCCGCCATATTAACTATGTCACGGCCCGGGCGCTGCTCTATATCAGTTGCTGCTGATATGATTATACGACCCTTAACCATTCTTATCTCTGCTCCGTATCCATCTGATATAGAAATGCTACCATCAGGTAGCTGTTTAATAAAGGATTCAGCAGCATAATATTTATATTTTTTACCAGTTGCAGGGTCTTCAATCTCTACTACCTCGGGGATGGGGTAGTCGTGTTCTGTTTCATCCAGTCCTGGTATCTCTTTACGTCTATCCATGTCAAGACCATACTCATCCTTAACCTCTTCTGGTGTGTATACCTTCCAGTTATCAGTCCTGGACCGAAGACGTTTACGCCAGTATTCTGCAGTGTTGTGGTCAAATTCATCAGTACTGTTAGCTGGTGCTATGTTAGGATAGTCTTCATCAGATATACCTTCTTTTTCCTGCCAACTGGTGCCTTCCTCTTCATCAGGGAAGGGGTCTTCATTTTCTTCTTCAGGCATTAGTGCCCGGACAACCGGTACATAAGGGCTCTTAACAGATGAGACCTGGTTAGCGCCACGTCTCTCGTATAGACCATCATACTGCAGCTGCTCGGATGTAAGGCCTAGTTCTGGTTTATCCTCTTCCCATGTACGTACGGCCTCTAGAGCAGGTGGTAGTTTAGTAGTCTTCCATATACCATCAACAAGTTCGCCTTCATAATCCTCATGGCGGAAGATACCTTGCTGGTCCTTCTCTATAGGTTCAAAGTCACCGAGATCATCAGCGACAACTGGGGTAGCAGAGGTACTGCCCATACCTTCAAGTATGGTACGAGCCCTTCTACTGTATAATAGTAATTCTTTTAGGTCAGGTCTGTCAGCTGACTCGGAGCCTAGGCCCTCTATTCGTAAGTCATCAGCTGTAAGTTTTAATTTATTTTGGATAGAGTGTGCTTCTATTCTAGCACGCAAAGCACCAATGCCCACATAGTTCTGACCCATGAGTATATAGTTCATGAAGTCATTAATAACAGCCCAATCACCGGCCAAGGCTTCAATGTGTCGTCCATAGCTCCTATCAGTTATGATAGTGGAGATTTCCCGGGCAGCTTTAAGACTATTAGCAAAGGGGTTAGTTTCATAGTCAATGCCTACTCCTGGCATTATTGATCGTGTAGGGAATGTGGTAGGATCCAGTATTGCATCTTTAGGTATGGAGCCTACTATAACTAAAAATCTACGAGCCTCGGGTGTGCCCGCGTGAGCCGCTGCTCCTGTTTTCGCGATTAGTACACATGTACCGGGTTGATAATACTCAGAGACAGTGGCTCCATATTTAAGAGCTGACCCATTCATGGCAAAGGCCACGTTCATAATAGGATCGCCTGCTCCGCCCATGTTCTGGGAGGGTATAACGTAATAGGCATTCAATGCCGGGATAGCATAACACACTATACCGGTATCAAACTCTAAAAATTGAGGCTGCGAATCGGAACCCGCAGCCTCAAGAACATTATAGACAGATGGTGGCATATAGAAAAGCCCCTCTACTAATTATTATAATAAACTAATCGTTTGTATTTTCGGTCTGGAGACCAACAAACTGCATAGCAATAGTAGAGTTAACCATACCCATGCCATCACGATTCTCAACGGTTAAACCGAAGGATTGGATTAAGCAACCAGTTAAGGTGAGTTTCAAGAACTTAAAGTTCGTGTCGTCGCCTTCACAGGGGGTAATCCCGCCCGGCCTAATTGTTATTACATTGCGATTGATGTTACACACATCAGCGTAACGATCTAAAAACGCTTTCAAGTCACCTATTGGACCGATGATACTACCAATAGTAAGGGACCCCTGAGGTATCCCTGAGATTATTAATCTCTTATTGGTATTAATCGGAAAAGTGCTTGTCAGGTTCCTAGCGTAACTTAAGTTACAACCGGTAGCCAGAAGGTCTGCATTATTATCATCAAAGTTGATGAGCAAACCATCTAGTTTCCATGCAACTGGATCGCCTATCTGTACATTATATACATCTTGAGCCATGACGCATCTCCGTTATATTAACCGGAATTTCAGTACGAGATGGTTCAACGGTACAGGTAGTACGATGTCCATTTCGACCCAGACTTGATCCCTAAGAACCGCATCTGCTTCCAGTCTTGTTATTTTAATAGACTCCATCTGTGGACCAATGATCTCAGAATAGATCCGGCCTATGATAGAGGTCGTAGTACTATCGATACGCCCTTCGATCAAGCGTAGCATTGATTGAGACACATTACCTTGACCATATAGGTCAGATACTGCTGTCTTGTAATCACGGCTAACGTGGTCCAAGTTTGTAGTGATAGTCTGCTCACGAGTGAACACATCAAACGGATCAGTTGTTACCTGATGCCTGTTGTAGATTGTCCCGTCAACATCCTGAACTACCAGCCATACACCGTTACCGGCCATGCTGTTGAGCTGCGTTGCTCCGAAGTTTGTTCCTACAGTCATACTGATGTAAGAAACTTCTGTCAGGGTCATAGGCTGATGAGGCGCACCTGCTGAACGAGTACCGGCGAGCAATGCTGCCAGGTAAGCGTTAGAGAGTCCTGAATGGCCTAGTAAAGAGATAGGCTCTGCCCAGACTGCTGTTACGCGTCTGTTATCATGATGAATTGCTTCAGCGGAGATATTAGCTGCATACTGATTCAGTGATGCATTACGCCATACTTCCATCTTAATAGCAATTGCAATCGGAGTTGTAGGTCCGGTGAGGAGTTTTATCTCATCTTCGGAAATAACCGAATCAACAATGTAACTATCATAAATGATATTACCTACACCATCTTGGTGGTAGTTGATCCTTACGATATCTGCTGCTGCTACTCCGTTGGTAATAAACTTAGCGCCAGTTGCCAGAAGCTGTGTCCCGGTTACTGTTGCTAGGATCTCAGTAGTATCAGCGAGTGCTGCGTACAGTGATGTAAGCCTTTTGATGTCAAGCCCGCGCCATAAGATACGGAAAAGAGCATTGTCAGGAGCCGACATCTCATCTACATGAGCCTCTATCAGATCTGCAATAGTCCGTGATGTATCATGCGGTACCAAACTATAGGCTTCGCTAACCTCTGTTAAGCGATCAAGTGCATCAGTATAACCCGCGGCAGTTGTGCTTGTAGTTGCAATATAGTATACAGATGTACCATTGGAACCCAACAGTGCTGTGTAAACCATCATTGAAAGAGGATTATCAGGATGAACAGGTCCTAAAGCATCTTCAACATCTGAAATACTACTCAGTGAACTTGCTACAGTTGTGTTAGCAACTAACAGTTCTCTGTAATCTACGTACAGGTCACCGGACAGAATGTCAAATGATTGACTTGTCCCGAGGTATGTACCGACTTGAGTTGCACTTGCTGCGACAACCAACTGACTGCTAGAAGCTGTCCAGTTTACGTCATCCAGTTCAAATGTAGCAGTTAGACCTTGTGTTACGAGAATCGTATCAGTAGTCAAAGCACCTGTCAATTTATCAGCGAGAATAAGTGTTTTAACCGCGCCATCAGCTGCTGCTGTTGATGCAATTGTAAACACGTCACCTGCAACATACTGCTCAGCAGTATTGAGGGTCATTGTCACGCCGTAGTTACCGAGGCTAATTGCGCCCGCAACTGTGACAGAAACTTCAGATCCACCATCATACCCGTTTGTGGTAGAAGGCTGAACCTTAACTGTATCTGTTCCAATAACTCCACCTTGAGTTATTGTACCGAGGTATGTTGTATCACGTGTTCCAACATATGTGCCACCTGATGTAGGTATTGGCAATACATATGCTTGTGCTACAGCCACTGTCCAATAATCACCTACAACCAGTTGTCTATCAATATTAGAAGACTCTGATGAGGAGCTTGAACTATTCGTAACAGAACTGTCAGATGTAGAACTCAGTGTTTCACTGGAGCTACTGAAAAGACTACTGCTACTACTTGTTAGACTGTTCGCTACTGAGCTGCTGCTGCTTTCGCTTACGCTACTGCTGCTATTACTGCTACTTGTGCTAGCGAGGCCTCCGTCGGCTGTTAATGTGAAGGTTGCTCCACGAGTACCACATGCTGTAGCTACTCCACTGGCACTTAATGCCTTGGTTGCTACATCATCGTTACCGGAAGCTGATGTGACGGAGAGACTCGTATTATCGACTGTCCCATCTGTTGCGATAACAACTACAGTATATGTTTCTGTAGCATCACCTTCAGCAATACCATCATAAGCGGCTGCACTACCAGTCACAGCAAACGCGGTTGACGCGATATTCTCTGTTACTGTCGCACTAGCTGCTACAATAGCTGCCTGATTTGTTGAAGACGCCCTTAGTGTTCCCACTACAGCCGCTGCTTCTTCGACTTCTACTCCAGAAACAGTTGTTTCCAATGTAGTTGAGCCATATTGTACTTTTACATAATCTCCGAGTGCAACGTCACGTGTGCCATAGACACTACTACGGGCTGTCCCGTTGAGTGTTCTAAACACCAATGCGTTTGATCGGATCTTGTTACCGCCGTTGACTGTTAAGCCATCGCCGACTGCACCGGTTAAGGTGAAACTATAATACTCTAGAATGCCATCTTCGACCCATATTTCGGACGAACTAACATCTACCGTGCTGCCTGCTGTCTTGTCAGGCCATGACGTGTAGGTATTACCAATAGTTGAGTTGTAAGCTCCCAGCAATGCCTTCTCGCTCTCGTCCGTAAATCTATGTAATCCATATTGCGGTGCAATAATACATGCATAGAGAGGAAGAGTGTTTCCAGCCAGCTGCGGTACAAACTCTTGATATACCTTCAATGAAGGAGGTGAATAAGCCATCGCTGTTACTCCTGTTTGTTACTGTTTATTTATTGATTGAATGTGCTATCTTCGAATCGCACTTTCTTTAATATAGGTGCAATCGGAGCCAATGTCCAACCATGGATATGAACCCACTGTACCGCGATGTCGACTACGAAATTCTCATTTGATTCGTCTCCGATCTTCTTTGGTTCGTTTAAGTTCGTTATCCCTATGTTACTGAAAGGGAAGTCCTGTTTAATAGCTGGGAAGTATTCCAGAAGCCTGTAAAAGACCTCCTCTCCAATACGATCTGCTGCGAATGCGCCTTTGGCGATGCATCGCACCACATGGGTACAGCTTATAGGTACTACGTATCTTTCACCTTCGAAATTACCATTATCACGCAGAGTAGTCAGTGTCTTACTGTCTAGGGGAAACTTCTGCGCAACAGCCGCTTGCCTGAATACCAGGACTGCGGGTCGGTTCTGCAGTTGTCTCTTATCATACTTATATAACGGTCCTATTAGAATATTAGACTGGATAGAGTCGTTTGATACTTTATCATCTACCCAGACCAATTGTTTAAGTTTATGGTCTCTTATATTATCAGGATTCTCAAAATGTGCTTGCACTAGCCTTAGGATTATACCTGTAACAATGCTCGGTGTAAACCTCATGTTACATAAGGCAGCAGGGTCCTCAAACGCTTTCTGTATGAGCTCTTCGTCTACTTCCCAGGTTGGTTCATCTATTAGTGCCATTTAGTTTCCTCAAAAATCAAAGTCGTTAATACAATCAGCATTATCATCGGTTTCCCACCCATACTCATTGTCTATTTGTTCGGATGGTTCTTCTAAGGCCTTCTCGTTTGCCTCTTCACTATAAATAATATCAGTTTGTGGTATCAAATGCAACTGTAGCTTCTGAACTATCGGTATTCGTCTGATCTCTGCGACAGTACTTAGCTTCCTCACTTGCCATCTTTCGTTGGACCTGGAGTTGATCCATATGTCATCATTTGATATAAGAGGATAAGCAACTACTCTGCCAGATCTGACTTCGTCGTGAACAAGGCCTTGTTGCTTAAAGCTGGTAGACTTTTCGTTGGGGTCTCCAACCATAGGAAGAGTTATAGGTGCATAGTAGCCCCCTATAATACCTGTCCCTAGGCAATTACGGCATCTACTGCTAACCACCTCACCTGTGTCGAAATCGGTGCAGCCACATCTAGCACCCCACTCCTTACGTTTAAGAAGGATTCCGCTCTCGCCCGCGACCCTCATGCGGAGATATTCCTTACGGCAGATCTCTTTAGCTTTGAGGTAGTCACTGTGGTTCCATTCACCTATGGCCTGGGCTGGTGTTGATAGTTGCCATTCGCCGTCAAGCAAGAAGCGTGTACGGTAGAAGGTATTCTTATCTTTGTTCCAGTTCCATTTAAGGGTGTCTACAAATTGGCATGTGTCGGTAAGGGGGCCAGCTATCTCCTTCCAGTCTCCACCACTACGGGCTTTGTCTACAAAGAAGTCAACGGAAGACGGTAAACCCTGTAGGGTACGCATCTTCCACGTCACTATTTTATAGTTGGCTGGGTTAGCAACCACTGATACTCTGTCAAAATAATCCATTACCACTGTCTACCATAGTTATAGGAACTTCCAAAACTAACGGATGTGATTGATCCGTAACATAGTCCTATGTTAATCTCACGCTTCTTCATCAGTAACCATTCTCTCCACTCATCTATAAGCATCTTAGATATACCCAAGTAAGGTGTAGCCTTATCAAGGTCATCAACGCTGACGCCACCTGCACTATACTTAAAGTTATTACGTTGCTGGTGTATAGCTGCTGATTGTAGGAGGTAAGCCATAGCTGCTCTACGCCAGTGCTCTCTCCACGGGAATGTATTCTGTGTAAAGGAATAACCGCTACCAGTTAGGTCAGGTGAGGTTTCGTTCCATTCTTCGATAGGACGTTGTATTGCCCACATGATCTCCAGGTCAGAGAACTCTACGTCCTCTAGGAGTGTATTAGCTTCAGGACAGGTATCACGCATCTGAAGCCTGATCTCATGTACCTGAATAGGATAGGACATTAATCTATTGGTACCCACTAAGTTAATATTGGGTTGGATGTATAGGTAACACTTATAGTGTGCTATCACTTCGTTAGAAGCATTATAACAAACTATAGCGGATGGCCATATGCCTGCGTAGGGAATATTCTTGGGTTTGAAGTTAATCGAGATAAGACCCTCATCCGCATCTACAACTGTACATGTCTTGGTGAGGTACACCTCAGGAGCACTGAGCCACTCCTTGGCAACAAACTCTATATGGTCAACCTGCGTAAAATCAGAGTTGACACCGCCACACACATAATCCTTTAACTGTAGGTAGATGACTTTACGCATCTCCTGTGTAAGCATTATATAGGGCCAGCCTGTTGTTACTGAGCCAAAGCCTGGGTTGTAATTAGTTAAAGGCCCTTCTACAGGACCGCTATTAGTTGGATCGCCTATGGCCCCTCCCGGGGCTATAGGTACTGTACTATCTACTGGTGCACCTGGGCCGGCGCCTCCACTTGGACCGCCTGCGCCCGGTACATCTGATCCTAAACAAACATCTGGAAGTGGCATATTAACCCTCTATTTGTCCTCGGTCAATTCCCCTTGATGTTTCTCAGGGTTAAGCTTTGCAGCTTCAATCCGACGACCTATTATTTTAAACACATTTTTTAATACACGCTGCTGTTCCGGTGTTATTTCAATAGCGTGTTCTTGATCATCCCCAATATATATTTTATAGGGGTAGATATGAACCATATTTGATCCCTTTCCAAAGGCGATATGCTCCCCAAAAAAGCTGTGCATACCGTAATGCATTCCGTAACCGAGATCATAATGATTGTATTCATATTTAAACGTTTTCTTCTCTTTATTATCCTTCTCTGACATGTATCCTCCTAAGTTAATAATGTACCCATAAAGCACTGTATTTTCAAATGTCTAACGCGTTAGACATTTCTGACAGCTGGTATTAAATACCCTTTATAGTCTGAATTTCGTACTCATTTTCCAGCCCCCGGGACTTGATGAATGTGTTGCGAGCAACTACAGCATCTCTTTTTGTAGGGAAATTACCTAATAAAAATAAAGTCCCTTTAACAATAATACGGGCGGCCCAGCTATTCTTATCGGGATGTACTCCTGTATAACCACTTAAGCTCTTCTGTGCCCTTGTATTTAAACTATTCTGCCTATGCGTCACAAAGCGACAATTAGAGGGCTCATAATTACCATCATTTTCTCTTCTATCAAGCTCTAGTTCTTTGGTCCAACCGTTCTCTATGCACCAATCATAAAAGCATTTGAAGTCGTCTGCCCATGGTCTGTGCATTAGAATACCTCTCCCACCATAATAAATATATCCAGTGGCCTTTTCACGGAAGCAACGCCCTTTTATATCATCCCATACTGTATAAAGCGGGTGTTTTCTTAGTCCATGTTTTGTAGCAGCCGCTGCTCTCTGTTCCCTTCCGTAGCATCCACAACTCGTAGTGTTGTCTGATCGTAAGGATGAAAGGAGTACATCAACCTTAGTACCACAATCACATATACATGGATACTTGTAACGGGAAGGGGTTCTGACGCCTTCGGGGACCTCTGCTGCTAGTACTAGACGCCCAAAGCGGTCACCTACATGGGCAATTATCTTTTTTGACATAATACACTCCTACTATGTTAAGCACTCTAAAGTGAGAGGCAACAAACAGTGAGTGACGCTGTTGTTCGGGTTCGATGCCCTAGTTACCTCTTTTATTTTTACCGGTCCAATAAGCCGCATCTCCAAATTCTTTAACAAACCAGTAATTTTCACGGGCTCTTCTTATTCTCCATGCCAAGAGACAACGATACCCGGGATCCGTATGCAACCGTATCCATGTTATCATGTTATACTTAAACCTAGCATCTGCTGCTTCTTTATCTTCCTGCGTCTGCCCGAACTGGTAGGCTATGTCATGATCGGCACTACATATTTCAACATTCAGAAAACCACAGGTCTTGGGTATTAACCAATTATACCAGTGAGCTACTGCTCCTATGCCATTCCATAGCTTCTTCGCATCAGAATTAGATAATTCCCTAAGCTCGTCTGACATGTCTAGGCCAGCTTGCTCATAAACATCTTTTATATTATATAAGTGTCTATTACTAAACTTAGGGAATATATCTTTCATTTTTCTTCCTCTGGCATTTTGGCCTGGTTCAGTAGAGTAAGGAATAGACATCTTGTACCGGATGCCGCTACTGCACTGACCATGTTAATTGCCAATTCTTCGGCCTCTGCTTTCTCCAACGACTTTAAATTAACAGCCGTGGCTAAATCGTTGCCGATTGTAGACATCATCCGTTCCATATCTTCCTCACTCGTAGCGGTCTGCATCGCTTGCATGTCGACGCTCAACCGTTCTAGTAAAGATTGTAAAAACTTGTGCTCCTCTTCGGGGAGCTTGTTCAGGGCCTCTATGGCTGACCTGGGTAGGAACATGCCAAGACTTGCACCTGGATCTTCTGGTGGAGGGCTTGCGCCCACCATGTTAAAACCCTCTTTGGGATCTTTCTCTTCCATACTATCCTCCTATGTTACTTTACACCCTTTACAGACCCGAAACAACCTTGTCGCCTTAAGTACTGTATCTTACCGTTAACGATAGCATAAGGCCAATCCTTCTTAGGAAAGGCCTTCGCTAGTATCTTACAGACAGTTGTCACCGAGACATCCGTCTCGGTATAATAATGAATCAGAACAGCTTCCGCTTCATCCGTCCAGCGTTTTGAGTGCTGTTCCTGTACCACAAGAGCATCAAGCTCCTTCTTGAGACCGGGATCGATCGTCATCTTTTTTACCTTGTGTGTTGTATGCCTCATTATGCTTTCCTCGCTACTTTTTTAGTTCCTTCGATTATTTGAGTATCTGCTACCCATGAGCAGCTGCCGCTGTTGTCCACATCAAAGACAGTAATACCCCAGTCAATCTGTCCGCTGCATTCTCTTCCGCCATAATTAGATATGGTCTGCAACGCGGGTAGCGTCATAGCTGTGGTACCCGGGTACCCGCAAAACGTGTGATAATGAACGTGACTAAAACAAAGAGTGTCTGCTTTAGGGCATTGGCCTCGTTCGTATTCCAGTCTATTAAGCATACTTTCTTTAGCGGGTGCTGTATGCCTACCGTGTGGTAAACCACTACGACCTACCTTATGTCTGAAATAAAACACGTGACCATTTATTGTGAGGAATTCTTCCTCGAGGAGCTCTTCGTCATATTTATCAGCTAACACTTCCTCGAAGCGTACTACCTTACCTGTATGGAATGGTGTTCCTTCCATGAAGAAATGCTCCTTTGCTCCCCATACATCAATACACGTTTGCGCCATCTTAACCTGTTGTAGCAAGTCGGACTCTGTTAGTTCGCCTCTTGCTACGTCACCGTCAATGGCATCACCATTACATACTAGCATTAATTTCCCGTCAAAGGCCTTATACTTACGTACAAGTTCTCTATACTTCTTCCACATCTCTGATTGAAGGGCGTTAATCTTAGGGCTCTTACCTCCACTTATCTGCCAAGCTGGGGGTGTTAGTCCTCCTCTATGCCCACAATGAAGATCTCCAATTACTATTAGTCGCTTTTTCATAAACGTACTCCTGTTATATTATAAATTGCTTCTGAGGACAATCATAGAACTCGATTATAATAATTCCTCCTTAACTATTAAAAGACACTCGAAGATCTTTTTTGTCCACAAGTATAAAATAGCATAAAAAAGAAAAAAAGCAAATTAAATTACAACGGATTGTTTTTTTGAGGCTAGTTCTTAGGCTACTGCAAGTGCTACAGCGATGGTAGCGGCCAGTATTGCACCTATAATCTCTACAGTTTTACGATAAGAAAAGAGATTATTACGTGCTTCCATGCTCTCCATGGATATCTTAACGAATCCCATTTCATTCTCTATGAGTTCACGTTCTTCTTGGTTAGCTGTCATGTGTAGGATAGTAAGGCGTGCAACATCCATTACGGCCGCTTCATAGCGGGTTCTATCTTCAGGGGAGAGCTCAGTCAGCTCATCAGAGCTTGTGTCTTTAAGAACATCCAGGGCTTTGTCAGCTATAGGCTTCCAATCAATCTCCTTCAGTCTCTCCGTAATCTTTGAGTAATCTGCCATAATCATCACATGCGTTGTGTCTACGCGTTTTCTGTTCTTGGGTTAGTTTCGGATCATCTTGGACATATTTATAATATTCAGGTAATACATGCTTGTTTAGTCTTAGGGAAGGTTTATAAAGGGGATTAGCCATACACCCTACCAGTAAGAAGGGTATGAGTACTAATATACCTAAATAAAGTTTCTTCATGGTGTGTCGGGGTTCGGAGGGTCAAGCTCTACAGGTAAACGAGTAACATCTCTTATAATCTCCAGTACTAGCGCCTTTGTGTGTATCTTTTCATCCGCATCACCCATACTGAGTAATTGGCGGAAAGCAGCTACAGCGGGTATGGAGGCCAGTATAGAGGCCAGTATTATTCCGACCTTCCATCTAGTAGACATTGCGTTTTGTTTACAGTCGTCTAGGTGGGTATCTACGTCTTTACGTAATAAGACCAGTTCCTGTTTAATTCCTGGGGCGCCATTGCCTCTTATAGACTTATCTAATGTAACAACCTTCTCATCAAGTTTAGCAAGGGCATCCTTAATATCTTCATGGGCTGACTCGTCTGCGTCAGTTCGGGCGTCCGCTAATTTGGTCATTATAGCAAATAGTTGGGTTTCAGTGGTTACTATTTGTTGCTTTTTTGGTGCCATCTCAATATCCCTCTTAAACACTTTAAGCTAGTTGCCCGGTTTTACCCGGGCATTAACTGTTAATCTGTTGGCTTATGGTACGCTAGTACTGCTTGTACTCTTGCCTACTGTACTTGCACTGTTATCACTGCTTGTACTGTAGTCTAAGACCTCTGAAGTACTGCTTGAGCTGTTAACACTGCTTGTGCTGTAGTCTAGAACATCTGTGCTACTGCTTGAGCTGCTTGAGCTGCTTGAGCTGCTTAAGCTACTTGTACTCTTAGCTAGTGTGCTACTTGAGCTGCTGCTGCTTGAGCTGTAATTCAGAATGTCTGAGCTACTTGAGCTGCTGTTATCATAGCCACCGGCTCCGCCTGGTAGATAAACTGTCCAGAAGCGAATTACTGATTTGCCGTCTGCATTGGTACTAGTACCTTCACTTACAACACCAACGCCTACTTGGCCTCCATAAGGTGCCTCGACCATGCGTTTAACGTCGCCAGTATTGACTCCGTCTGCTGTTAGAAAGTCATTGGGGTTATATGTACCTGCTGTATCATATTCTGTAGTTTCAATTTCAAATCCACCTGTTGCTACGATCGCACTCATAACACCACCACTTATATTGCCTACGTCCGAGTTGGCATCAAAGTCATCGACGTTCTGAATTGAGAACATAGGCATAGGCCTATTCATTGCGGCTCCGACGGTACAACCAGCAATTAGTTGCCCTGCGGCGTTGATCGAACAAACAGATCCGGCAGCGATTGCTTCGCTAGCGGCCGGTGCTGCTCTAAAGTCTAGTCTGTGCATAAGTGAAGGTCCTTTTATGACGTTCAAAGTATGATCAAACATTTGAGCTGGTGTTAGTGTACCCATTATTATTTCTCCTGTTAAATTACTGGATATTAAAGTTTATTTCGTCATATCTATATAATACACGTTGTAGGCGCGTAGTTCAAATAAAGGTGTCTACTATAGTTCTCGTTCTTCTATCTTACTGCCTGCGCTGATCCTTAGGTGTAAAAGTCCTGATAAATCATCACTCACTGTAAAGCTGAGCTCGTCTTTATCTTCACTTTTAAGCACAATAGGCTCCGTTATTGGATTTTAATTACCGGCCCTGTTGTACACTGAGTCTCTTTGTACCTGTTCCATCATGGATTGCCCATATTTCGTCATAGTACATATTGACATTGTTCAGTTCAAAGGATCCGCCATTGGGTGCAAGATAGATACCACTGCCTACGACAGCTGTGTTGGTGTCGCCTGTACCGACCTGGTATAAAGCTAAATAGATTGCTGTATCTGATGTGTTCACAGCAGCCCAGTATTTCCTGAGCACCTGTCTTGTGGCGACTCTTGTACCTGTTGTAGCTACATCGTAGCCCTCAGGTGGGTTACCGCCGTGGGATATTAATGAGTTACCCATATTTTTCTCCTGTTAATTCTAATATTAATTGTAAATGCATATAATCATCTACACTACTATATCGTATGAAGGGGGACTTTTCAACTGCTATGGCCTGTTGATTTGAGGGCCTGGTCCTTAGTCATACCTACCTTTTTGGTCCATTCAACATACATACCAGCTGTGCTGATAGGGTTGGATGGTATTACTGCTTCTTTGAGGGCATCATCAAAGGACTGCTGCTCGAAGCAATCTAAGCCACTATCAGGGTTACAGTTTACTATACGGTAGTCTAGTTCCTTTGCGGCTTTCTGTATACCTGGGCCATATTCAGTAATAATACGCTTATATGTATTATTATTATTGTTAATAGCTGATTTAGTACGCCCTTCATCGAAGTGATACTTATCAGTCTCGTTCATACTCATGTCCACACCAAGCAGGCATAGTTTACGGAAACCAAGTACATATGGTAAACGTATAGCTGGTAGTAATACCGTACGGCAACCACCCCACTTTTTATGGCACCCCCAATTAAAGCTGGCTTCTGTGAAGAACCTATGTGCTGCGAACTTCTCGTTACGTTTAATCCCTATGACATTGGGGCAGTCCTTAGGGAACTTAATACCAATACTGTCCTTTAGTGTTTTCCATTCCTCGTTATCCCATAGTTCCTTCTCAAAGGTTGCTGTAGGAATAAACTTCTTTATCGCAGGGTTAAGCCAGATCTGCTTAACGAATCTACTTGGTTGATCGACGCATGTCCAGAAGTCAGGTATGATACCATTCTGTAATAGTGTTGATGCACCATTATTAAGGGACATAAGCATAACTCCGGGTTGTTTAAGCTTTTCAAGGTCTAGCTTAAGTAGGCTTGGACCATTAGATACCAGGAAGCAGGTTGCTCCATAGTATTGTCCTATCATATCAACAGGCGCACCATAGCGCGTGAAGAACATCGGAACAGTTGATCCAAAGTTTGCATGGCCGAATTCGCGGGGTGAGTTCCTTAGGAAGGTCTCGTCGTTCTTGTCGTTACCCATAGGGGTCATTCTAGGCATAATAATCTCCTGTTTGTTATTGTTTCTCGATGCATAACAAGTGCACCGCCATCACCTTGATGGTTGAAGTCTCTTATCTTTCGACTTTCCTTTATAGGAAGTCGCTATGTATTCTTGTGTAATATACACACGTTCACAATTCTTACAAACGTACTTCCTCTCCTTAACAGGGGAATCATCAAGGAGATCCTCGTCACCCAGACCATAGGTCAAGGCGTCACGGGAGTCAATACATTTACATCTGTCTTTACAGTCCGGACAGTTCATATGGTCACCTTTGTATCTCCACATGTTCTCCGAAGTCGGAGTCCCTTTCATGTTGAAGATGTATTTGTAGGGGGAGATCTATTGCCTCCCTACCGAGCATTTTACGGAAGTGCATATCACTCTTTGCTTTTTGACCCCTATCCCAGCTGCGGTCTAATTTCTTACCGGGGATCTGGTAGTAGCCATGGTTTTCTTTTAATAGTTTAACATTAGCCATCTGGAAGTAGCCTGCCCCTACATTACCCTTGAGTTTACCGGGAAGTCTTGTTGCATACGCGTGCGCCTGACGGACTATACAGGGATAACTATATTTACCCATAAGCTCCTTAGTCTCCGGTAATGTTGTAGAGAACCTTCTGCTGTATAGGCAGTGGGGGTTATCCTTGTACTCGTTCTTAAGCTTCTCGGCCGTCTTGGCGAAGAAGCTAGGAGGGTACACCATATCAGTGTCTGCGTATACGATCCAGTCTGCTTCGCACTCATCTAACTGCCTATTGCGTGTCCAACCTCTATATTGGAATTCAGATTGGTCTGGATAGGTGCAGTCATTAATTTTCATACCTAAAGCTTTAAACAAGCCTGTAACAGCTTCTGTTGTCGGGGTACCAAGCCCTGGGATGTATGCAACAGATACACTCAGCTCCAAATCGTCAGGTAGGATCTGCTGCCTTATAGATGAAAGCATCCAGCATAGTCTCTGCTGGAAGAAATGTGTCTGTACTGCGATTTCAATCTTCATTTTACGCCTCCATGGTCCTTACGTTCAATATCATCCACCACTAGTTCTACCCAATAGATCTCATAAACTACACAGTGATGCATTACATCAAACTTATGGAACAATCCCGGAGGCACTATGCAGGTATCACCTGTGTTGAGAATAGTCTCATCTGGTTTACCTGAGTCGTCCTTCCATGTTGTAATCTTTATCTCCCCTTCTTCAACAAGGAACATATTGTACTTAGCATGATGCTTATGCACAGAAGAGTATCCTCCCTGCTTACCTGTTAGGCGGTGTATCTCTACATTGTTCTTATTAAATATAGGGCTAGTCTCGCCCCAGAACTTTCCGGACTTTATCATGGTATCCTCCTACCTTGTGAAACATTGTGTGTTATCCACGTAACATCCTTTTATAATTCCACCTTTAGCTAATACTTCCAAATAGACTGCCGTAGCTGCCTCATCTAATTCCCATCCTCGTTTCTTTAAGCACTTAGCCCAAAACTCCTTTGTTCGACAATTTACATGATGGCGACCTGGTTGTCCTGGGTGGGCAGCCCCGAATACCAGCAGACTTTCTGCAGCAAAGGTAAGTGATGTTATAAAATCCAATACTTTACCTGTATGCTCTGCTTCAATATGTTCTACTACTTCCTGGCATATTACTATGTCACTATGACCATATGCCGAATGCTTAATAGCCTTTGTAAGATCTAAGTTATAATAAACATCAACCTCTTCTAGTACGTCATCTATATTGACGCTGTAATCTATTCCCAGGGTCTCACAATCAAAGCCAAGATCTTTAATAGCTTTAAGGTGTGCACCTACTGAACAGCCTACATCCGCTACCTTGTCCGGTAGTATTAAATCAGGAAACGCCGTTGCATAGCTTTTAAGCACCGCGTCAGCCATAATAGGGTAACGTGGATGTCCGACTCGCTTTTGGTGGAAATGTTTGTTATAACGCATCTATAGGCCTCTTGTGAGTAATCTAGTATAATGCTTCTTACATAAATCTTTTGCATAAAAAGAACCTGCACAACTCTCTATTCTGCATAACTTCATGGTTGAAACCTCTTTTTAAAATTTGTGCTACCCCACTTATCCCTCTTACCACGCTCCGCACAGTAAAATAAAAACGTGTCGTGACTTGGGATAGGTAAACGACCGTCACACATAGCTGCATACTTCTGCACAAATACCGTTTTATGTAGGCATATGAATGATGCAAGCCTTGAATGACCATGTTTTTCTCTCCAAGGAATATTAAGTGGGAACATAGGCGGTTCGCCTGTCTTCTCCTCCCACCATTCATCCAAGGTATTGAGAAAGTGTTTTTCGTTATAGCATTGTTTGCTCTTAGTATAACCGCACTTATTCCCGAAGATAGACCTATCCCAGGCTTCATCAGGCATATCTAGTGTGTACTGGAAATCTTTATAACCTGATTCTTTGGGTGTTGTGTCACAATCGACTTTCAACCACCACTTGGTCTTAATATCCTTGGCTGTACCTAATACGAATGCTGTAAGCATAAGCTCACGTGTATTAGCTGCCTGAGGGAAGTCCCAAGGGATGAGGGTCGCCCGGTTGCGCGCGAAGTCCAATTTCGGATCCGCGATGTCTATCCCGTTTACGTATATGACCATGGGGTGTTCATAGATACCCTGAGTCTTTAACCATAGAGGGAGGTTAGCCTCGAGTCTATTAAGGTACTTCTCGTTCACAGCAGTAACCACTGTTACATTAGATCCGATCGTACCAAGATATCTCTTAAGTCTCCGGTCATGCCATGGTTTACTAAACTCTTCCTGTAGTTTCCCTTTAAGCTTGTATCTTAATTCCCAGTAATGCTGTATCCATAGATTGCATAAAGGGAAAGGGGCTACGTGTTTGCGTCCATGGTAATGAACAATCTTAATCTTATCACCAAGCGCACCATACTTAACACTTGTACCCCACTCTACAGGAGCAAGCCAGTGTCTATATTTATGTAAGAGCATTTGGCACCCTACCTCATCAGGTATGCGGGAGCAGTTCTGCTTACAACCTTCTTCTGCAATCCATTTCCATTCATCAAGTATCTCAGCATCTTTAGTGAAGCCGAAGATACCTGTGTTAGTAGCTTTACCGTAGGAAAGGGCACCCTTCACATAGTCAGGTACTACTTTACCAAAACCCCTAATGCGCTTTGACATAGTACCACCGCTGGTCTTCCAACCTGCAAACTCGCCTGTACAAAACTTGTACTCTTTGATCTTCTCAAAGTACTCATCGATAGGCTGGAGTATAAGGGTGTCAGCATCAATAAACATGGTAACATCATAAGGACTGTTCTCCTGTAAACGTGCTTTACGTACTAGGGGCCGGATCTTCGGGATATTCTTGACTGGCACTATATCAACGTTCATGTCCTTAAGGATATCAACGAACCATTGTTTCTGCTCGTCAACAGCTATTACAGAGACAGGTCCGTCATAGTGCTTGCGTAATGAAAACACAGACACTAGTATTCGGATCATGCACTTCTCGCCCTGATTCAGATATATAATTCCCTGTGTCATAAGTTTACTCCATGTCTCCGAATTTATCTGCTGCTAATGCGGCGGCCTTCTTTGCTGCATTGGCTTTACGGGTAGCTAAACCTTTAGCAATACTAGCTGCTTTCTTATCTTTAGCTGCTGCTACGGCCTCTACGGCTGCTGCTTTCGCTTCTGTCTCAGCTGCTACGGCTGCTACTTTCTCTGCAGCTACTGCTCTGGCTTTGTCTGCTACTGTGTCAGCCTTGTCACCGAATGCGTCGGCACCGAACATATCAACAGTCTCTACGTCAGCTTTCTTAGAGCTTTGCTTTTCCCAATCATCCCCGAACATATTAGTTATTGGGGGTTTCATCTCTTCGATAGTCTTGTTCTTGAATGTTTCTGAAAATGGTTCCACTGGTTCTTCTCCGGTTTCAAGCTTCGCTAGCTTGTCTATAATGGCTTCTTCGTTAAGGTCTGCTTCTTGCTGGGCTTTCTTAACCTCAGGCTTCTCTACAGGTTTAACCTTAGGGATCTTAGGGGCAACAGTCTTGTCGCCGGCTCTAAGGGATACGCCTTTCTGTGCAATCACTTCGAGTGACAGTTTGACTCTCCTGTTACTAAGGTCATTAAGTAGAAGCTGTTTAAATGTGTCTTTAGTGCAGAGTGACATAACATCACCATCTACGACTACACAGCCGCGGGCGGGTACATACAATCCGTGTGGTGGGTACCAACCATATTTAACATCTGTTCTTGTTACGTTGCTTACGTGGGTTCTTACGATAGGTGTAATGGCAGCCATTGCATCCTCCTGTTATTTAGTTTAATTAAATTATAACAATATGTTGTTATTGGTAATATAAAACACTACTTGTCTTTTTTCAATTCCAATTCATCAAAAAGCTCATCCATTGTAATAGTGTGCTCGTCAAGTGTCCCTTCCTCTATCCACTTATCAAGTTCATCACAACGCTCCTTTAAATCGACCTTAACTTCATCTATCTTTTTAGGGTCCCACCCATAGAAGGTCATTTCATAAATACAATGAACAGCAATCTCCACTGCTTTGTAGTTTTTAATGGTAGCCTTCTCCACTTCCATGCCTGCCCACTCTGCCCATGTAGAGAAGCTCATGCTGTAAGTATTGTCAGGATCATCAGGGGTATGGCCTGATACATTGTGGTATTTCTCGTAGTCTTCAAGGGTTCTATCAAATTCCTCCTCTATATAAGAGATACTAATAGAGAACTTTGAGTCTTCGGGAGGAACGGTCTGTAGTAGCTTAAGAAGTTTCTCGTAGCCATCGTGGGTTTCATCATAGTATTTAAAGGCTAGTTTACGGAGCTGTCCGGGTTTAACCTTTTTAATCACCTGTTGTAGTGTCTTCATATTCTCTCCTTATTAAACTGGAGCTCCGGGGAAGAATCGAACTCCCTTAAATCGGGTACAAACCGATTGCATCACCATTTATGCTTCCAGAGCAGAAGGACCCTTTTTATCTAACCAGGGCGGCCTGGATCCTTTATACACACACTTGGTGTCTGTTTTAATTTGGTCGGCCATCCGTAGCCCATGTTTTGGTTCTCGCCCATGGGCCAGGGCTGAAATTGGTGGTAGCTTAGTTAAACGGGCGCTACCAGCTCCGTTGCATGTACACCGAATTAAAATCCGGTTTTTAAATCGTTAACCTCGATCATGCTATGTAGTAAGAGAGGAGGAGAACTCTTACTACAATCTTTCAATTCTTACTGGCGGAGGGACCCCGACTTGAACGGGGAGATCGCTATAAAGCGAATGCCGCATTAGCAGTGCGGTGCTGTACCATTGAGCCACCCCTCCAAAAGTCTAACGCGTTAGACAATTAGTCTACCCACTCAGGTTCTGCGTCATTAATTTCCCCTTCGCTATACTCACATTTATTGTTTTCACATTGATAGGTGTGCTCTTCATCCTCAATAAGCACATTAACATTACCGCCACATCCTCGACAGGTGCCGGCAAACTCTGCAGATACATTTGGGTCTTCCATAATACTTCTCCTTTATGTTAATAACATATACATAGGTTCAGGTAATTACAAGGATGAAGATAGACAAGCGTTCGATCAGACATTATTTCGCGGTCTGCTCGCATTACGTGTAAGTTCGGTTTTTATTGTACTTGCCATTCTACCGTCTACGTTTTATATCTTCAAAGTGGTCGGAGTGGCAGGATTCAAACCTGCGACTTTTGCGTCCCAAACGCAACGATCTATTCAGACTGATCTACACTCCGTTAAGTGGTGGACCAATAGAGAATCGAACTCTAATTGCCCGGATGCAAACCGGGAGTAATACCGTTATACTATTAGCCCCTTATGCTTTAACTATGGTGACTTGTGCCATAAGCTGTGCAAGCTTAACGCCATCTTCAAAGCTCTTAACCCTGATGGTGGCGTGTGCTGCGCCTACGGAATCAGACCTCATTACAACAAAATGATCGTCCTCACTAGTGGAGGTTACCCATATTGCGGTACCGAAGTTGTCACCCAGTTCTATTTTAAATTCATCATCCATTAGCTCTTTCCTTCTTCCCATTCTTTACCGAAGATATCTGCCCATGGTACAGGTCTCTTTGTAGTACCATAGAGCTGTATCATATCTTCTTCGCTCATTACCTCACCCATATCATTAATAATATGGAGTTCGGCGGCTTCCGCTGCACGGTCACCGTGTTCCTGCCGTATGTACTCCACGCCTTCCTTGTGGTGCCTGTGTATCCTGTGATTTATGTCCAGGCATGATACACCCTCCAAGTTCTTTACTGCTGCGCATCCATCGATCCAGGCGTTGACATGGTCAAAGTCCTCGCCCAGCTTCTCCATACATTCTCTGTTGTGTGCTGCTCTACTACTCATATTGTTCTCCTGTTGTTATTGGTAGGCCCACTAGGATTCGAACCTAGATTAGCGGTATCAAAAACCGCTGTCCTGCCATTGGACGATAGGCCTATTGGCTCGGAAGCCTGGGCTCGAACCAGGGACATGTGCCTTAACAGGACACTGTTCTTCCAACTGAACTACTTCCGATTACTTACTGGTAGTCGCACTAGGATTTGAACCTAGGACATCGACCATATCAGGATCGCGCTCTACCGACTGAGCTATACGACTTCATCTTACTGGCGGGATGTGCGGAACTCGAATCCGCAACTTTCTGATAGACAATCAGATACTCTAACCAATTGAGCTAACATCCCATTCGCGACACTATGTCGCTTAAATTGTCTCTAACCGGAATCTATCCGGAAATTTCCGGATACTGGTGTGGACGGAGAGATTCGAACTCTCGATAATGCGGGCCACATCCGCACGCCTTAGGCCACTTGGCTACGTCCACCATAAGATACCATATTGCTACCGTCAACCATATGGTGCGGGAGACCGGGTTCAAACCGATGACATTTACGTTGGCAACGTAATGCTCTATCAATTGAGCTACACCCGCTAAAATACATACTTACACCCCTTCTTATCTGCGTACTTCTCTAGTCGTTTAAGTATACAGTCACCACAATAGTGGCGCTTAACCTCCATCTTTGTCAGCTGCTTAATGCCTAATATATTAACCTTACATATATAGCTGTGGCACTTATTACATGAAAGGTAACTACCACCCATCTTATGGTTGAGCATTTCTATGCCTCTTTTGGAAGAAGACTGCTTCTCCTCGTTGCTTCAATAACTTATCCATATCATCAAATGTTATCTTACATTCCCCTTTAAAGCCCCACTGAGCACCCCAGCTATTATGTAGGGTGAAGTATGACTCTTTAACGTTTATTGCGTTACAGAGCAAGCAATGGCCTCCTATGGTCTTTCCTGTTGGCTGTATAAAGTTATTAGTATCTGGGTTTATCATTCCTTCGTACCATTTAAGTCCCATCACAGCTGGGCCGTTATGGCCAACTCCCATAATAAGGTCGTCTATGCCAAAGGCCCATCTGTAGCTATCGAACCAACCAAGCTTATGAGCTATCTTTACTCCTGCTAGTACAGCGGTGCCTTCATAGAAGCGCCCGTCGTTCTTCGCGCCCGGGTATGCCCCGCCTGGCCATCTATCAATGCGCTGTGCTGCCCAGTAGATAGTTTCCTTAGCATACGTATGTGTCATGCCTACCACCTCTGCCGGTCTGGCTGCCAGCTCATGGGCAATGCCGTGGCCGACACAACTCCCTTCTGTGCCCTGGTCGAGGTGGGCATTGCAGCGCCATGTATATGATCTGGCTTTCTTGCTGGGTGCAAGCATTAAAGGGTACTCCTTACTGCGTTCATCAAATTCTTCTATACGGTCAAGGCGTATGTCTTCAGTCATTGTACCGTCTCTAAGTGTGTTACTCATCTCTTATAATCTCCATGGCTGTTAACTCTTTGATCTCTGGTATAGTCTTCTCCGTGTATGTAAGGCGCCACTCATCCTCGGTGCCTTTAATCTTCTCCAAGTATATAAACTCGCTCTTACTATGCTCAAATTTTACCATAGATACCTTAGTAAGTTTAAGTTCCTTGTCCGTGCCTTTAAGCTTTATTGTCCGCTTACTCATCTTCAATCTCCGGTAAATTAGTTATGTCTGATTGTTTGTTCCGCCACTTAGGGTGTACTGCTGTCCACTTACCATGGTTCTTCTTTGCAGTTTTAAATGCTAAAGCCCAGTTATCAGACCACTCTTTCTCTGTTATCCTTGCCGGTCTACGTTTATCTGTTTTGCCTGCCATGCATCAGCTCCTTTGGTATATCCATATCTTTAAGTATCTGGTCTTCCAGTATCTTTCTTATATCCATGTCATAGGTTTGGATCATCTCAACATCAGCACTGTATCTGGCTGTCACCATGCTATCAGCACTGTATCTGGCTGTCACCTTGCTATCAAACTTAACCTCGTATCGCTTCTTATCCTCAGCACTGTATCTGGCTGTCACCATGCTATCAGCACTGTATCTGGCTGTCACCTTGCTATCAAACTTAACCTCGTATCGCTTCTTATCCTCAGCTTCAAGGTGCTTAACGAACTTCTCAATCTGTTCATCGACTGGCTTATTAGCCTCCTCTTCGCATAAGGACGTTGCTATTAGGTCTATTTCATCTTTAGTCAATGTCATCTTTAGTACTACCCTCCAGTATTGCATTTGTTGCGTCTATGAACTTCTGGTCCTCTTCCTTCATTATATCCCTCATAATTATATTCGTCCACACCTCTGGGTCCATAATAACAATGTCCTCTGCTGCTAAGTGCTCAACGAACTTTTCAATCTGTTCATCCTCTCTTGTCTTTATCTTAGGCTTAGGCATTATAGTTCTCCGTTGTAAGGCCTTTTACGCCCTGGGTTCAAGCGTGCTGCTTTAGCATCAAAGAGTTCCCTAAGGCCATCAGAAAGCTCTAAGGCATTATCCTGTTTATACTGCTCAATCATACATATAAGCTCTAACAGGGGTACCTCTTCATCCACCCTGCAACCCGCTACTCCCCTGCAGTTAGGGCAGGAGCACAACGCGCCTGCTGGTCCATAAAAGCCGGTACCCTCACACTTGGGGCAGGTCTTCCTTACCAACACTGTTAAATCTTTTAAGTCGGGTCTTCTAGTCATAAATACTCCTTATCTCATTACTGCGTTGAATATTAATCCAAAAAATACAATGACTGATCCTACTATAATAGCTTCCGGCATACTAGTCCTCCTTTAATGCATCTAATCCTATAATCTTATAACCACATCTCTCTGCAACATCGAGGCAGGCTATTGAGCCTATAGTCTCATCGCAGTCGCCTTTCCCCTTCCAACCGCATCTATCACAATTACTAGACATAAGTGCTCTTGCTGTCTCTACCGAATACTCTTCGATGTATGCCTTACTCATACTAAGTCCTCCTATTTAATTGGTTGCGGGAGGTGGATTCGAACCACCGATCTTTGGATTATGAGACCAACGACTTAACCGCTTGTCCATCCCGCATCATTGGTAAGGCGACGGGGAATCGAACCCAGCGCTTGCCTGGATGAAAACCAGGTGTCCTACCGATAGACGACCGCCTCTTACATAATTACTATACACAACATATTGTTATTTACAAATGGCGTTAGTTTTGATCCATCCCTGGAAGTCCTCTTTAGAGGCCTCCGCGTAGCCATGGAGCGCATGAAAGGCCGAATGGCATCCTGCGCATAGGGTGGTACCATTAGAGAGCTCTGTGCGCTCCTCCGGGTGCTGAGAGTAAGAGTTCAGGTGGTGGACTGCTAGATCACCTCCATGCTTGGTGCATACCTGGCATGTGTAATCATCCCTGACCATTGCTTCTTTTACGAACTCCTTATAGCCTGGGATGTGCCTACGTGCTGTACGGTCTTCGTCCGTTAGGGCGGGGTTCCACCTGGGATGCTTCGCCCCCTTATAATTAGCAATAAGTTTTTTAATGCGTTCTGAGGACTTCTCAACAGACAGACACCCACACGATCTCGTATTACCCCTCAACAAACTGTTCTTTAGAACAACAGTTTTTTCCCCACACACACAACGACAGTGCCATCTCGTTGCATCATCAGGGGCATTCTCAGCCCTCTCTAATACTGTTAGTCTACCAAATACTGTTCCAACGAAATCTTTATTAGCATCACCATGTCTTTTAATTAATGCTTCTTTATTGAAGCACCCACAGCTGGTGGTTGCTCCGGATATCAGATGGTTTTTACGTTTAGTAACCATCTGACCACAATCACACTCACATTCCCAGTAAATGTTTTTACCCTTAAGTATGCTCTTAAGAGGCTGCAACCGCCCATATTTCTTACTGCGCTGTTGCTTATCATTATATGTATTTCTTTTCGCCATACTACCAATATAACGTGCTTTTCAGATATGTCAAGTGGCTATGGGCGAAAAAAAACCCCCCGGCCCTTAGACCGGAGGTTTTAAATATATCATAACTTACTTATGAATAGGTGCTTACACCCCAGTCCGCCAATCGACCTGACTTCCCACGAAGGAAACTTTGGCACAACTAGCCGTATTCTGGATAGTAGCTCCTATGCACTCATACGCAAAGAACTCGATAAAATAATCCTCATGCTTAGTACTGATCGTAACGTCATCGAGAACAAAGAAGTCCCCAGTGTACTTAGGCTCTGCGAACATGTACAATTCGTCATCGCTTACCAAGTCAGTCTTGATAGTAATGGCCCATTTGAGTCCCATGATCTGGCGTTCGGCGAAACCGTTAACCAGTAGTTCTTCAGCAAGGTCACCACCAATGTCATCTCTGCCTAATGCAACAACATCCCAAATAGTGATGTTATTCACGAGTGCAACTGATGCATTCAAGTGACGGTTGGTTGATGGCAGGCCCTTACGGGAATGTGCCAACGATTGACGAGTCAACGGACCTACTGTAATATTCTGACAACTTTCGAGAGTCGCGTCAACAGTGTTGGCTACGCCTACGATAGAGTCAACTACAGCCATGAACTTTCTGTCTTCTTCAGCCATAATGTCTTTCAAAAGAAAGTCATTAAGGATCTGACGGATGTCCATGTCATAAGTTAAGAGGTTGTTAACATCGCTGTTATATCTACGACTCAGGATACGGTCAAACATGACGCGGTATCTTGGGCCCATGATGTAATGGTCCATAGGAGTAGTTCCGAAGGGAACAGTATATGCTCCAGCGGAATTAGGTTCCTGGTCCTTTACAATAACAGGTTTCGGTGTGTCGACCTGGCGATCAAGGTCTGCGGGTGTAACTGGGACCGGAGGAAGAATCCTACGGGCGAAGCCATCTTCACGCATCTTAATACGAAGCCAATCATCAACACCTTCTTTAGCTTGCTTGCGCAACACATCGTCAGTGGAGGTAAGTCCATTAACAATGGTTTCGTTCAGCAAACGAACATCGGGATCCATTCTCATAACTATCTCCTGTGTTAACTACTTGTGCTCATGGCTGCTGTGCTGGCACTAGATTCGCTAGTACTAGATTCACTAGTGCTACTTTCGTCATGTCCTGCTGCGCCGCCTGGCAAGTAAACTGTCCAAAAACGAACTACTGATTTACCGTCTGCGTTGGTGCTTACACCCTCGCTGACACATCCTACTGCTACTTGACCACCGTAAGGGTTTTCGCCCATACGTTTGACATCGCCAGTATTGACGCCGTCTGCGGTAAGAAGATCATTAGGATTGTAAGTTCCAGTAGCATCATACTCTGTAGTTTCAATTTCGAAACCACCCGTCGCAACGATTGCGCTCATCACGCCTCCGCTGATATTACCAACATCAGAGTTAGCATCAAAATCGTCGATGTTCTGAATTGCAAACATAGGCATAGGCCTATTCATTGCAGCTCCAACACCACAGCCGGCAACTAATGTGCCTGCAGCGTTGATAGAGCAAACAGAACCCGCGTAGATGGTTTCTCCTACAGCTGGTGCAGCTCTAAAGTCGAGTCTATGCATCAATGAAGGTCCTTTAATGACATTCAACGATGTATCGAACATTTGAGCTGGAGTTAATGTACCCATTAAATATTCTCCTGTTAAGTGTTACTTAACACTGTCTTGTGGAACCAGTATTATACTAGCCCCAGTTTCTCGTATAAAACCCGGTCGGATTCTTTAGTGAATCTTGATGGTCGTGCTTCGCCGGCCTGTTCACCTAGTGAGTAATCACTTGGTGCCTTAGGTAGGCTTGCTGCAACCTTCGCAATACTTTCAAGAGCCTTATCAGGGTCTGTGCGAAATAATTCAACCAATTCATCCTGTTCTTCGGCCTTAATCATAGACGCGTCTGCTAATGCAGAAGCTGCCTTTGTTAAAGCTTCTTCAGAAAACTTAGGTTGATCCTTTAACTCACTAATAACTGTATCAGTGAGATCAATGTAATCTACTACTTCATTATAAAGTGCTTCATTCATAGTATACCTCCTTAGTCTTGTTGTAGACCGCGGATATAATCTTTGATGTGCTCTTTACGTTCTGCTGCGAGTTTTTCAGCTTCTTCAGGAAGAACTTCTGGAGCTGCTTCCATCGGGGCTTCTTCAGCCATCGGTGCTTCTTCTAAGGGAGCTTCTCCCATTCCACCGCCTTCGCCTTCTACTTCGCCAGCTGCTTGGATGATCTCATCAGGACTAACGCCTGCTGCTGTCAGTTCTTCCAATTGCTTAGCCGCTTGGACTAAATCCTCTGGAGAAACACCAGCTGCTTCCATTTCGTCCGCGAGTTGATCTAACTGCGCTGCTGTTTCTGGGTCCATTTCGCCACCTTCTTCAGGTGCACCCATTCCCAAATCACCGCCTTCTACAGGAGCTTCTTCCATAGGAGCTTCTCCCATTGGAGCTTCCATACCTGGAGGTGCAATCGCGCCAGGATCTTCTGCTGCTACAGCATCAAGCATTGCATCTGCTTCCGCAGCTGACTTGAAGATACCGCTTTCCATACATTCCTGGAGGTCATCTTGACGTTGGTTAAAACCTTCTAGCCAACCAGTCGCAAAGTCATGATATGACTGAGAGATGTGGGCTGCCATTTCCGGGTTCTCGGAAGCCAATTTTTCAAGAATACTAGCTTCCTGTTTTGGCTTTGCTTCAGGGGTTGCCTCTGGGGTTGCTTCGGTTGCGTTCTTCTGAAGGTCTGCGACCCTACTAAGAATTGCATTACCAAGGCGTTCTGCACGCGCTACTTTTTCCGGAGTGGTTTCAACAGTTATATTTTCTGTCACTGTTTCACTGGCATCAAGAGATTTTGGTCCCTGGTCGTCTGTAGGTTCTTCACCGTCACCATCATTATTGGTGGCTTCAGGAGAGTCTGCTTCAACGCCTGCGATACCGGCTTCCATATCTTGCTGCTTCTCTTTGCCCGCTGCGCCTTGTCCCGCTGGGGTGTCGGCTACGTTTTCGCTAGTCTTGCCTTCTGGCTCAGTCTTGGCGTTATCGTTGGGTCCTGGAGTCGGAGCTTCGGCTGTTTTTTCAACAACTGCTTCTGCTGCTGCGTCAGCTGCTGTTTTAGCCATGGACTTTTCTTCTTCTACTGAATGTAGAAAGTCGCCCATCATTGTTACTACATCACCATAATTCTTCATAACTATTCCTGTGTTGAGTTATGTCTATTCCTATTATATACTATTAGCGATAGTTTGACCTACTGTCAAGTTCAACTTGTCTTCGGGTAAACCATCAACGAACGAGATAACGTATCTCGCATACTCCCTGGCAAGGAAATCAGCCGCGGCATCATGTATTTCTGAGGCACATTTCAGCATCCCACCATCAAGTCCAGTACAACCGCTGATTGAATTACGTATCACGCGATCGTTTATAGGACTTGCCGCCAAGGAGTGGGACCCAATAAGGCGACTGACTTCACTTTCAAGTTCCTGGCCTCCGTACGAGCCGGAGGGTTCATAGCTTCCATCTTCCAGTAATGATTCAATACATGGATCATTAAGCATGCGTCCGAATACGCCGTTAAGAGCGTTCTTAGCACCTGGTAGAAGACTGGCTACCTTGTCAAAGTTGTCCCCTGTGGTAACCTTATAAAAAGATTCCATTGGCAGAACAACCATCTTATCCTTAAGTGACCCAAATAGAGCACCGGGATCTTGGTTCTTCATTGCACTCACCGTAGAGTTCTCTAGCTCCTTCACTTTACCGTCGTCAGAACGGAAGGGAACAGTTAGAGAGTTCATGGGTGAATCAGATGTAGCAGTCAGTATCTCCTTCTCTATCGCAGCAAGCTTACTTAAAAGCGCTATACGATTTGAGGATTTGACGCCGGCATACTTTCTCATTATATCAACACGTGGGGCTAACCCGTGAAGGTCAGCTAACTCAGCTGAAGACAGGACACGATCAGATGCTACCTTACGGAGAGCAAATGCGATCTTATCTGCAGGTTTGAATACACCGCTGATATCGTGAAATAAAGGTTTATCATTTATAGCACCTATCTGGTGCCCTTCTTTAGTAATAGTAAGCATATCATTCTTCAGGTGATCACAATAATCAGATAATTTAGAGGCCTTATTCCCACAGGCTGTACAAATGTCGTACTTAACATCCGCCGCCATTGAAAAAAAGATGGGCTTCTCATTTGCAACTTTCTGCAGTTCTTTATCCCATTTATCATTTTCGACACCTACAATAAGTTCCCCTCGGTTCATATCATTATTATAAGCCGCCTTTACGATATAACCGGAAGGTGTACCGTTCTTATGTCTATTACAGTTATGAACCAGTAAACCCTCTACAAAATATTCAGGTGCATCCTCCACCTCGAGATTATATACCAACTCATCCAGTTCACAAGGGCTTACGTCTTTTATTTTATGTAAACGCATATCATCCAACATAACTGTAACGAAGGCGGAACGTCTCCGTCCAATGCTTACCCTTACATATTTATTACTATAATCAGTCATATCAAGATTATCAGACGAGGCCACGCTAACGTAGCCACTGCCATTTGATTTATAAGTCTTACCGTTGGTAGGGGATATCATAGTAGACGAGTTGTTGTCCCATAAGGTGTTTGCCGCTATGCCTAAGGAGCTAACTAGGTCGGATAACATCCTGAGCATGGAGGGTGAGGAGCTTCTTATACGAAGATAGCCTGGCGTGGGACCTTCGGGCTTGGTGTAACACCCGTCACCATCAACATATGCTCCCAGTAAATGTAATTTGGATTCATTATCCAGTTTGAATAACTCGGCTGTCAGTGTTTTATCAGAGTATGTGCCTTTTATATATTGTGAAAGCTCATGATGTAGCAATTTGGAGCCTGTATTTATTGCTATGCACCCGTATTTAGTAGGTGTAAGCGTGACATTGTAGCCTGCTTTCTTTATGCAGTCACATATATCATCTATAGCATACTGATCTTTCTGGCTTATTGTATATTGTATGTGACAGCCATTCTTAGCTAGATAGCCCTCAGCGGCCGTCCAACCTATTAAACGGGCCATGTAAGTCGGTAAAGAAGTTGTGCCTCCGCTAACAGCGTGGGATACCAACCAATCACCTTTCTGCAGGCTATATGCGGGTACCTCGGTTATAAGGGATGTAATTTCTTTTTTATTCTTAGAAGCCCACTCTCTACAATGTGTACTGTGCCCTTGATATTTTTGTTTATTTAATATTGTATACTTGTGCTTACAACATGTATCAACTGCTCGTAATACAAAAACAGGATGATCTACTGTACATTTGAAGGATCTGAGATCTGAGCAGTCTACGCTCACTCCTGCTCCTTTATAAGGTCTTTTAAAAATATGACTCACTGCACGAGGGCCTTTTCTAGTATTGACAGCATCCCCCTGAGCATAGGACTCAATTGGCTTATAAGAGCCCTCACCACTCTGAACCAGGGTCCTCCCCGGAAAGCAGTGATTTTTATATACCTTACCAAATTCCATAAATGTAGGGTTATGATATTCCAACATACCGCCCCCTGTTCTATAGGGAGCAGCTGACTTATTCAAGAAAGGAGTAAACATGTAACTTTCACGGGGGAAGCCATCTCCATTATTATTAAAACCATAAGTCTCTTGGGCACCTGTAGTTATAAGATGCAGGTATGTATACCCGGGTTTACGTTCAATTTCATTTAGGTCAGTGTCGAACTCTGCTGCACGTTTCTGTAGGGTCTCCATACGGAAGCCTTTAGAATATGTATCAATCAATGCCACTGTGGGCATTCCGAAATCAAATGCGTCTGGATGTATAATCTTGGGTATCATATTAAAATCCTAATCTAGCGTTTGTATCCTTCTTAGGTTTACGTTGACCTAGATATCTTGAAAGACTTTCTGAACCTGAACTACCTTGTCTACTATCACCGGGGCCTGCTTTGTCGGTTGTCTCCTCGTTATAGCCTTGATCATTAGCAGGCTCTTGAGGGGATCTTCCTTTCTCGGCATTATGTTTATCAAGGAGCTCAGCAAGCTGTGTAATTATAGGCATCTTCTTCTCTTTAGCCTCGCCGTCCTTGTCTTTACCACCCATGCGTAGAACATCCAAGAGATCTGCAGATGGTCCAGTGTCTCCGCCAACTGTTGCCATGTTCTGAGCTTCGTCAAGTTCTCTACGAGTCTTCTCACTAGCTGTATAGGATTTCTCCAGGTCAACTAATTGAGAGATTTCAGCTGGGTCCATTAATTGTTTCTGGGCCAGTTGACGTTTAACCATAGATTTTAAAGCTGGTTGCATTGCTTTATCGCGCATCATAGGTGAGACATTAATAATATTGTTATAGGCTTCTGTTATGTCTTCTATAGGATAGTTCTTAATAGACTGATCAGATGCAATAGCTACCCAGCCCTGCATATTGTCGATACTATCAATGTTGCCCATAAATGCCGGGTCCATTACTTTTAACATTTTAGGATCTGGATTGGCGCTTGTAATGTCAGACCATTTCTGGACTTCGTCGGAGATAGTGTCTAAGCCTTTCTTAACACCGCCTTTTACTGCGCCTGCTGCGAAACCTGGGGCAGTTGCTCCCATGAATTTACCGCTCTCTAATATACTTTTTGTATCTAAGGGAGCAGCGTCTTTTTCAAAAAAAAAATCTCTAGCATCTTCTGCCAGCTTCGTGAGCTCAGCCTTCTCGTCGGCGTACTCGCGGGCATGTCTGATAGCTTGATCAATCTCAGGATAAGGGGAGTTGAAAGGAAGTACAGCACCATTGGCTGTCTTCTCTAGGGGAAGGTCACGTTGAATCTTAGCACCGATAACCTGGAGCATCTTAGCGCCTTGGTCACCGAAACGATTGACTATAACATGAGCAATCTTCTGTAATTCTTTATCTTTAGTATAACGCATATGCTCAGCCGCTTTCATCAGGGAGTCCTGTGTAGATAGGCGTAACTGATTAACTGTGCTCTTCTGACGATCAAAGTTATCAAGTACTTCCATGCGTTTATTCATATCTCTACGATATTCGACATCACTAGCTGTTTTAAGCATAGCATCTCTGTCGATGGGTTCTTCTACAGGTTTCTCAGCTGCTGCCTTCTCGAAGGACATTTCCAGCTTAAGACCTATTTCAGAGAAATCTTGTTTGGGTAGTGTAATTGAAGCTGCCTTTTCTGTTCCACCAAAGATAGCCTTAACGACTTCTTTAGGGTCTGCGTGCTCGAATGATTCCGCCCGGTCACTCGACTTACGACTAGATAGTACGTGTACAGTTTTGGATTTATTAAAGGCTTCACATGCACGCTTAGTGATTTCCGGCGTGAATTCCAACTCAGTTGCCATCTTTATAAGCGCATCATTGGGTGAACTACCAGACCTCGTTGAAGCTACTGCTTTCTCGATGCCTCGCATGATTCGACGCTCTTGACTGGCGGATAGTTTGTCGATCATTTGTCTAAATCTCCATCTTCATATTTATGTATGTTCGCGTCTAACTTCTCTATCTTCTTTACTACTGCTTCTGCATCTTTCAGTTTGATTCTACCATGAAATGTAGCTAAACTATCAGGTATTAACCCGTCGTCATCTTGAGCAGCGAGCTCATCAAGCTTGTATGTTCTATCTTCCCAAACACTCAATGTGCGTTGCTGCGTAGGTATAGTAAGCTCTTTTGGTAATTTACCACTAGTGTGCACGTATTTCAAAGTTTCCCTCGCGTTCTGGCTTACCACATGGTCTATAATCCAGTCGGCAGTCTTGCCTTTATATGTATGGCCTCTTATGCAATCCATAAGTAGACGCTCTGGTCCTCCGGACCACCCCACAACTTTCCAGATCAAATCTGAGTTCAGATAGTCATCCTTCTTATGTGTGGCTGCCGGTGCGAATATGTACTTCTCTACCCAAAAGGGTGAATCTAATTTAGTTCTCACATCATAAAACAAAAGCTCATAAGTTCTGATCATGAAAGGTGTCAGTTTCTTATGAATATTTGATTGTATGAACTGTGGCTTTGCTTTCGCCACTAGAGCTGCTTCAAGTGCATGCTTCGTACAACCCGGAGAATTCTCCTGATGTAGGTCGTATAAGAATGCCATTGCGGGCATAAGCTCTCTTGCTGGGGCACCTTGGAATCGGTCGTCTTCCCATACCTCTAAGAATCGCTTAGCCAGTTTAACTGTTGCATCAGCGTAGGCGACGAAGTCTTTATTACTTTCCTTCTCGTTCTTCCGCTCATACAGTGCTCGCTTCCAACGCCAATCAGGCGCATTATCGAGAACGCAACTCTGATCTGATTGTTTACTCATGCACCTAGATCTTCTGAAAGATCTCCTGCTAAGGCTTCGGTGGATGTATCAGGTGCCACAGTCTTTTTACTGAGGAACAATACCAAGTCACTTAAGGACTGGAATACATCACGAAGGCTTTCTTCTAACTCAGTCAGCTCATCAGTACCATAACGGTCCTGGAAGTCATCATTGTGCCAGTAGAACAGGAACAACAGTCTACCTACGCGGTCGAGACCACGAAGTAGGTCAGGGAGGTAATCCTCAACCATGTCGATTGCTTTACTGTTCATTGCCAATGTACGGAGTACGGATACGTCCATAACTTCTTTGACACCGTTCTCGGATGCCTTAACTGCTGTGTCTATATCATCAAGCCCATCTTGAGGGGCTGTTACTTCTTCTACATCATTAGGTGCAGCTGCTGCTCCTATAGAGTTCTCAGCTGTATTGATGAACGGGTCTTTGGCCAGTTTAACAAGATACCGCATAGAGTTTGGTCTATGTTGAGAAGCTGCTTCCTTAACCATTTTCTTAGCAGTAGGTGCTGCGATACCGTAATCTCTAACTAACTTAATCATGGCTGCTGTCTTATTGATAGGGCCGTCAGATACGTCAGCATTACTAAGTGTAATAGATGCTCCATCGCTGTATACTTTAACAGGAGTGAGCTGTACCTTATTGATCAGGCTGTTAACTAGAGTATTAGGATTACCGAAACCATACTTCTGATTAAGTTTGTAATCTGCTCTGTCAATAACTTTAGCATTGTTAGGAACATATAATGTATCCGCACCAATGAAGAGTTTACCAGGTTTATCAGTGAACTGCATGCAATCTACTTTACGACCAAGATCCATACAAGCTGCTGTTCCAAGTCCTAGGCTGATTTTAATCTTATTGCCATAGGCTGTCTTAGGTCCATTGAAGTAAACCTGGTAGCTATTAGCATAAGGGTCTACAATCACTGCATCATTGGAGCGTTCTCTGATGATACGTTTGAGATCCCTACCAAGTGATTTAAGAAGAGTTGTATCTTCATCATTGGTGATAGTTAGCTGCTTAGCTTGGATACATCCTTTGCCTGCGAGATACTTATCTTTATGGTTCAAAGGAACCAATAAGAATTTAGCATCACGTGTATTCAGTACACTGTTGTCCGGTTTATTTTCCATCTTGTTTGGAAACAAAACATAGAAACGATCAAATGTACCATCAGCCATAAGAACATCATAGAGACCTGTGCACGTAGGAGTGCTTAGTTTCGTATGATCTACTTCACCTTTAAATACAGTGGATGTTTCCTTACGGTTGTCTACAAAGAAGACCCGGTCACGCATTAACACTTCTTTCTCTGCATCTTCTAATTCAGATGCGTCTGGGGAATCAGGTGTGATTACTTTAAGTACAGTCTGACCTTGAGAAGATCCGTCGGCGGCAGGTATGTCCAACTCATCTACTCCTACTTCGTCAGCTGTCTTAGCTAATCCGCGTAAATCATCCGCAGAATAATACTTGAGAATTGCGTTAGCGAATTCAGGGTGTTTAATCATGGTGGCTGTAAACTGGAAAGATGCTTCTTTACCCAGCCTAGGTACCCATTCTTTCAGGTCAAATACGTCTCGGTCGAATTTAACAGGTGTCTGCATGTTCTCCCACGCGTCCTTCTCTAAGAGTGCTGCACCTTTAAGGAAAGGATCAGTTTCTGTGAGATTGACTGAACCAGGTTTACCCTGCATTGTCTTAGCGCTTTCTTCTTCTTCCTGTTCTCCTGATTCTCCTAATTCCAGCGGTTGCTGTCCTTTGAGATATGAGATCCAAGTTTCTTTGGTTGGAACAAACTGTCCTCTGTTCGGTAAGAACATGAGATCGAGTCCTTTGATCCGTCCATTGAGATAAAAGATTGGGATGTAAATCCATTGATCATTCAATTGGAATACTGATACACCGACTCCTCGAGTCTCATCATCATCTTTATCGATGAGCTGAAAGCCGACCTTATAAGGGGTTAATGCTGGGGCGTCCTGCGCAATTTGCGAGTCGGCCAGCTGCCCTAGTTGAACTTCGAAATTTGAACCTGCCATGGTAATTTCCTTGTGTTAATGTTGTACTTACTTTACTTATATCTAGGCATCAATGTTGTTTATAGGCCTAGTTTATTCATGTACCATCTCAAGACTTTATTAGGAGCCATGTTTTTTAGAACATCCTTTTCCTGTTGCTCTTACGGGTTTAAAACTTCCCTTAAGTGTTTCCAAATCAACAGGGCCCAGCTTCTTAGCTATGGGCTTATCCGCCTCGAAATGTGCACTCTGTGACGGGGTCATAGCTTTACCCAGGGCTGGTTTTGCTTTAACGCCTCCTTTAGTATAAGCCTGGTAAAGGCCTGTTAAAGGATCTACTGCTTCCTTCGCCAAGTAGCCTGCTAGGTATCCGTGTCTTTTACTGTCTGTCATTTTAATCTCCAATATTTGTTATTGCTGGGTAGTATGATGTACTCTTACGTTCGCTAGTGCCCCCGCGTGCAGCGGCCCCTAATGTTGAACGTTTGAGATTTTCTCCGCCTAAGCGAGTCATCCAATCCTTATCATGTTGTGTAAAATCCTGAGCACGAACGACAAACGGTTCAAAGGGAGGTGGTTTAGGATGCGTTGCAACCAGTCCTACTCCGTTACTCCTCAGTTCCTTAGATACCTTCGGCGTAATTCGTGTCCCTATACTATAATGTAAATAGGGTTTCTCTAGATATAAATTACTTGCACTTGTGACTGATTTCAACTTAGAACCCTCTCTAGGTTGCCATCTGGATGCTAAATAATCATAATCCACAACGTCACCTACCATATGGCCATTGTAACCCTCGGGATCATTTATCTTAATTTTGGATATGAAACTACGGGCAAAGAGTTCCAGATTGCGCCTGTTAGTACCTGCTCCATTCTTCTTTAATATTTTATGATACTGTTCCATGAAGTAACGTCTGCCACTGCCTATACCTTTATACTTTACAATCTCTGAAGGGTTGGGTACTCCGTTGCTAAGGACATCACCTGCTTCTACATTATCGCCTATCTTTACTGCTGTGTGGAGTTCTCGTGGAATATGATACTGCTTACCGCTGACCATGATGTATTTACCACCCTGAGGGGCGTCTTGTATCTTTGCCACCTTACCATCAGCTTCTGATAATATTGCACCACCTACAAACTCTTTAGGGACTTGTACAAATTGATTTACTTCTTTGAAACCTGTTAGACCTACTTCCTCTTCGTCTTTACCGCCTACTCCGCCTATGTGCTTCGAACCAAGACCGGATTGTGTTAGTGCCTCTACAAAGGAACGTACAGCATTGATGCCCACAGCCTCGCCTATATCAGGTAAGGTACCTTTCTCTCTTACACCTGTGCACTGTTGGCATACGCCTTCTGGTGCTTCACATGTTAAAGGGCTACGTACTGTTACTTTCTTGTCGGTCATAAGGGGTAAGTGTTCTGCTTGTATAATTGTACCGGCTTTAAGGGTACCGACAGGCTGCAGTAGTATACTGCCTACATTGTCAGAGTCGTCACCTTCTACTTTAAGGCCTTGTGTAACTCCGCAGTCGGGCATAGTTACTATATTACGATGGGCTACGTTTGTTAATTGTTTGCTTAAATAGCCTGACTCAGCTGTACTGAATTGTGTATCGGAGTTAGATACTACCATTCCATTAGCTAGTACAAATAGATGATCAGGGTGGTTCACTGATAAATCATACGTATTTATTTTATAGGAGTCTGATTTACCTGTATACCCGAAAACAAGACTATCGTCCCTGTTATTAGGGGTATGCTTACTAAGTAGTTCTCTAAATTCATCTGATTTTCTTCCATACGCCAGTAGTTTATTAAATTTATAAATAGAAGACTCATTAGTTACTCTAAGGGTGTACATATCAAGTCTGTGTATTATCTCTTTTCCACTCTTATTAAAGGATCTGGTCTTTGAAAGTTTAACAGGGCTTACAGTTGTTGTGTAGATGCCAAACCTGGTTTGTAACAGTTCTTTTAGTTGGTTCAATAATATTTCTGAAGACATCGACCAGCCTACACCTGGTAAGTTAGATGTATTACTACCTTTGCGGCACCAACCGTCCGACTCATATAACCCATGTATCAAATTAGCTATATCAGCATTTGACCATCTCTTACTCTCCTCTGGTATAAACTTAGTATGGGAATGTGTGCCCAGTAATCCAAAGGTATCAAGCCATCTTTTTATAGGGTTTCTGTGTTTTGCTTGGTCTCTAATCCCTTTTCCAATTACTACGTACTCTAAGGAGGGCTCTCCGGACGTTCTATTCCTCTTTATATGTTTAAGCTGAACATTGTTTAGATCCTTGTTAAGCTTCTCTATTAGATCAACATCTATTGAAGATAACGTAACACTATATTTCTCGCTTAAATGTCCATCGCCTAATAATAAGCCCAATAAACGAGCATACGGCTGTGAGGTTTCTGCCTTACATTGATAGGTGCCGGCCGGTGTCATGCCAAAACAACGCCATGCCTGGCTGAGAGGTAGCTTAGAAGGGATTCTTAGATGAGGTGTTGCCTGTCCATTCTTAATGACAGAGAGGACTTTATGGTTTTCTGTAGCTGTTAGTGTTACAAGATTATCCATCCTTCCTACCCTGAACGTGTAATCATTAACTTTTCGTTCCCCATTATCAAAAGTGTCGATAACCTCTACCGGAAAAGTATTTCCTTCAGTATCGGCTCCTATTACCCTCTCACCTTTGGTTATGTCTTTTATAGCTTTAACGGAGAAATCAGCCATTCTAACCAATGTGCTTCCTGCGAGGCACATGCCCTTTCTGGAGGATTGAGCACCAAGCCAATAAGGTAAAGGAGATACACCACTACCATAGGAGTCCAGTCCTGGGAATGGTATTGTCTTGCCTGTAGAATCTGCCATAAGCATATCACCGAAGACAGTCTGCATAAGCTGTGTCTTATTCCCTCTGGAGCCACTTTCTATTTGTCTGGCCATAGAGTTGTTACGGGCCAAGAGATCCCTATATACTGTTTCGGATAAGTTCTTGGAGGCTTTATTGGTTACCTTCGTAATCTCATCAAGCTTCTGCTCAGATGTAAGGCCTGTGCTATTTGTTATAAGGTGTATTCTTTGCTTGAGTTCTTGCTTCTTATTCCTGATGGAGGCAGGGACTGTTAAATCTTTGAGACTAATACTAGCTTCACGGCCATATGTAGTTGCTACATTACGACCTATGTTATTAAGTTTTTGGAGGGTGTCGTTATACTTACCTGGATCTTTCTTAGCAAGATCAGTCATAAGATCACCGATCCGCTTACCATCTATAGCCTCTTCGGCATAAGAACGATAAGCAGCAGGTAAAGCATCTTTAACTAGTTCTTTGCCTACTGTCGTGATCATGTTTATTCAGGGGGTAGTTTTGAAAGACGTTTATGCCTTGCCTGGCCTCTGTACTCATTGATGCCGATTTGTGCACCTATACCCATTAGTGCAAACAAAGCGGCCTTCTTCGCTCCTCCCTGGAGGTTTTTATAGATACTAGCACCATTAATGCTACCTTTACTGCCACCTTTCACGTACTTACCGGCGTTAGCACCCATTTGTAGATTACCAGGTTTAAGATTGGGTTTAGAGAAACTAGGCATCTTGAATTTTTTAAAGTTAGGCATCTTGAAGAGTTTAGGTACCTTTTTTAAGGCCCCAGGTATCTTGGTTACAGCCCCGGGCACCTTGTTTAAAGATCCACTACTTAACATTTGGGCAGCTACGCCTGTTCCGGCTCCTAATGCTGCCGCACTTGGAGTGCTTTCTAGTAAACCACCTTCCCCTAAGTTCCAGCTTCTATTCATAAGCTCTGTCCCTGCTCCTTGTTCGCGCGCTGCAGAGTGTTCTCTGATTCTACGAGCGTTCAAAGCCATTACTCCAAGTAAAGATCCGCCTGCTAGGCCTGCGATGCCGCCGCCTGCTATCGCGCCGACATTATCCATACCACCTGTTACAGCGCCTAGACCTGCGCCGAGTGCTGCACCTCCGCCACCATAGAGAAGCATAAACTTAATAATCTCACCCTTGCTAAGCTCACGTGTTACAGGAGCAGCACCTACTGGTGCTGGGGCGTCCCCTTCAGCTGCTTCTTTCTGTAGCTTGGTCACTTGTATATTGGCTAGTTTATGTAATTCATCTCTAAGTTTCTGGCTCATCTCTGTTTCTCCTTTAAAGAGCTAACTAGGCTAGCAATAGTGTTAGACTTGGCTGCTGCTTGTACAGGCATTCCTGGAGGCATAGGTGGAGCTGCTCCTTCTGGGGGCATTCCCATTCCTGTGCTCTGTAGTAATGCTGAGATTTCTTCAGGGGATCCTGGAGGCATTGGTGCGCCCTCTAATTCAGGAGGCATCATACCTGTATCAGCTGGAGTCGGTTCTCCGCCCACGAGGGCCGAAAGTGACGTTTCCAACTCTGTTAATTTGTCCATGATCTCTGCATTGGTTGCACGACGTGGTTTTTCAGCGTCGCCTGCTTTGGCGCCTGCTACTTCTTCCATCAGTGCTTTAAGATCATCCATACTTACTTTAACGACATCGTCACCTTCTTCTTCCGGGGGCATTGGAGGTGCTCCGCCCAGCATAGCTGGGTCCATCGGCATTCCTGTTGCTGGGTCTATTGGCATTCCTGTTGCTGGGTCTATTGGAGGCATTCCGCCCATCATAGCTGGATCCATTGGAGGGGCTCCGCCCATAGCTGCTGGGTCCATTGGTGGCATTGGAGGTGCTCCACCCATCATAGCTGGGTCCATTGGAGGTGCTCCGCCCATCATAGCTGGGTCCATTGGAGGTGCTCCGCCGGCTGCTGCCGCTTGTGCTTCTGGTGTGAGGGGTACGAAGGCTTCTTTTTTGAGGCTTTCTCGCGCTCCTTTAAGCAGTTTTCTATCAATCATTGTATTCTCCTGTTTATATTTGAAATGTCTAACGCGTTAGACTTTTTAGATACATCCTTAAATATACGTGGGTATTTAGCTTTTGTCCACTATACGAATAGGATCATCTACGTCTATCTCGCCTTTCCTGTAAGCTTCTTTGGCGTCTGCCTTACTCTTAAAAACTTTAACAGGTGGACCTGGTTTTTGTCTTGTTGCTATGTTAAGGCCCTGCAAATATTCCCTCATTGGTTTATAATGAGCTTTAAAGTCTTTTATATCCAAAAGGTTCTGTTCGGGCATCATCTTGCTCGCAACTTCTTGTGCCGCCTTACGTGATACAGGTACGTGGAAGTTTGCTGCATCTCCATCAAAATCCATATTGAATGGTCCTACAATACTAGGACTAACCTGTATAGTGCTACCCTTTGTCAGTACTGGCCAGAAACCCATTAAGCTAAACTTATGGAGTGAAGGTGCTCTGTTCAGAATTACAGGACGTTCCTCAACTGCCTTTTGTAGTAGAGAATAAGCCGCTGGGTGTTTCTCAGCTGTCATCTTAACTGCGTCTGTTGCTTTATATCCACCCTGTATGAGTGCTTTAACAACAAATGGTTCATAGATGTTCCAAGCCTGTTCCTCTGGGAGTCCGATCTGATTAAGCTTTAATGCTGGGTTAGGTGTGACTGTTCCTCTGCCCACCATGTCAACAGCAGATCCTACAACACGGCGTTGGAAGGCACCATACTTAGGGGAACTCTTACCGAATACCCACTTAAGTAATCCACCTACATTCTTCTGCTGTAGCTTAATTCCATCTGGGTCGTGTAATCCTGTTATTGCTTTAAAGCCTCTATAGATCTGAGCTCTAGCATCTCCCAGCATATCATCAGGTAGTTGTTCTCTGGCGTCTTTAAAATCTTTGTTAGCATCTATCAGTGCTTTATAGAGGTAGTTAGCATCAGCAACCATTGTCATACCATCTACAGATGTAATAGGTCTGTACTTAGGTGGTAGGACTGGTATTCTATCAAGCATGAAGTCTTTAGGGTGCATCTTCTGCAGTTTGATGCTGGCTAATGCTCTATACTTCTTAATCGCATTGTCCCTACGCGTACCCGTGCTACGCTTTATATCTTCCATGGCATACTTGACCTCTCTGGTAAGGTCGATCTTACCTAGGGCTTTCTTTAATGCGTTACCCCCTGTATCACCATTCAACTCTTTACGGCCCTCTGCTACTGCTTCGAAATCTTTTAATGTCATATCTAAGGATCTGCGTAAGCTATCAGCCATTACAGGATTAGGGATAGGTTCATCTAATGGGATATAACCCCACTGGTTACCGTCCGGTCCAAATACATCTTTACCGAACAAGCCACCATCAATTGGTCTGTATGTGTTAGTCTCAAATGTATCAGCTGACTTAACCTGTCGACCCTGGCTGAGACGGCCTACATCATCATTGTTCATGCCGAAGATATCAATACTGCTTTTGCCTTTACGTACATTAATACCAGCACCCTTTAGGTGTTCAAAGAACTTGCTATGTACTAAAGGTGTACCAGGCATAGTAGGAGTCTTACCAAATTTAAATGCACGCCAGAACTCATCGTTGGCCTGCCCTTTAACTATCTTAGCATCTTTAAGGACTTCCATAACAGAGTGACCTATTAAAGCTGAGGTTTCTAAGCCACCAAGCCGTTTGCTACCTTCATAGCCACCTGACGCTGGGACGTTATCCATTGTATATCCAGCTGTACCACGGCCTGACTCTTTAGATTCAGCTGTATGTTTTAATTTATAATAGTAAGCCATCCCGTTAAATACCTTAGGAATAGTCTTACCAGTTTCAGGATCAAGCAGATCATCTGTATCTGATAGTCCGTTTTCTTTTAGATCAGCCATCGCCTTCTCCGCCGCATCTTCAGTCATAAAGGCCGGTAGATCTATGGCTTTACCTCTTTTCTGGGCTATCTTACCATAGGCAACTTCAATTAACTGGGCCGGATTAGTACGGGAAACGACGCTTAGAGGACTCATTAATATTTCGAATGGTTTACCCTTCTTATCTAAAGGCATTTGGTTATCAGGTACAACCTCTGCTACTACTCCCTTTGAACCATATCTATTTGAATTACCGGACCACACTGTTTTACCATTACGTCTCGTATAGACTATGTGATTAAAAGGCATCTCAGGGCAATAGACCTTTCCTGAATAGTTTTCATCCCAGTATTCCGTCTGACCCTTCTGTGTCTTGGCATGCCCGTGGTTGATCGTGGGTTGGTTTTTATATCGGTATGTGCTTACCGTGTAGGATGGTTTAGCAAAACAATTTCGTCCGCATATAATGCGTGGTCCACCTTTATCTGTAAGTCTTACAGTGGCGGACATTCCCATATGAAGACATAATCTTTGCCAATCCCCTGCGAGACGGCTGGAGACTGTAGTTATTCCGTGTCCTGCTTGGGTTCTGTGCCCGTCGCCGAACATGAACCACTCATAAAAAATGGCCAAAAGATCAGGTGACAGGGTCAGTATGTTATCAGGTATGTACTTTTCGGGTGCTTTTCCAAATTGTTTGAGATAAGAAGCCCAGTGCTTACTATACACTCTTATTTTTTCAGAATGAGACCCTTCACACCACTTCACACCTAATCTGGTAAAGGCCTTTTGCAGTATATATTTATTATTACCTTTTGTTTGGCTTATATCAAAACCATAAGAACCACTACTAGGCTGCCACACTGAATTGCCGTCGGATAGGTAGATGCCCATTATAGTCAGATAAGCCTCTATCGAAACCTCAGGCCCCTCAACAAGTTTCATGGTTCTACCTACACCCATAACAACGGGTGGTAATTTGAACGTATCCTGGTGTATGCCTTTCCACTTACCCGTTTTTTCCAGCCTGTACTTTTTACCATATAAATCAGAGGCCTTATGAAGACCATATTCCCACCTTGCTTCTTTACCCTTTCTAAGGGCTGCATAATGTTTATGCTCCTCAGTAACACACAGGCTGACCTGTGTTGTTTCTACTACATGCATACTACCAGAGTGGTCGTAGCTATGCAATGCTGAAGGGTTGATGTATTGTATGTTTTTTGTATCAGGATCTAGGGTGGCCAATTCATCAGCCAGTGTTACAGTCGTAATATTCTTCCACCCCTTTGAGGTTAGCAGATCTGTATCCTCAGAGTAACACATCTTATCGCCTACCTTCATAGGTACATTGGCTCTGGAGAAGACTGTGTGATTCTCGCGACCTGTAACTACATCTGTTATAACTCCCGGGTAATCATGTTCCCACTTCTCGGAGACATCTGTAAATGTACGACGACCCGCGGTACCGGGGGATGGCTGGTTCTCTCTGATACCTAGTATAAGTGGATCACCTTTGTCAACAACTGAACCCGTTTTAATCATACCGTTAGGATCCATCTTATCAAATTGATCTGCCGTATACTTGCCCGGGAACATGTTAACATATCGTTTGGTATCTGTGGATAGATGTTTTTCTTTAGGTAGCTTTGTATTGTACATATACTCGGATGTTAATCTCTTAGCTGCTGCCTCTGATATTACGATAGCATCCTCATAGTTAGAGCCTTTAAAGTTCATGAAAGCTGTACGAAGATTCAAACCACCCGCGAACACACCATCATTAGCTGTGTAGTTGCTTGAGGCTAGTGCTTGACCTTTCTTAAACGTATCACCAGCTTTAACTTCAGCATGGCTCCTTAGGTAACCCTTCTGGTTGGCCGGGAAGTTATCATAAAGCTCATGCTCTGCTTGTTCCCCGTCTATATATTCAACGATTATTTTATCTTTACGTACTTGTTTTACGACACCTGCTTTAGGTGCCTGGACCGCTCCTGTGTATTTACCTGCTAATCTTTCTACAGAACCGGTACCTGTACCATCTGCGCTACGTGTTAGTGCTGCTTCTCTATTAACTAAGGGTAAAGCCTGTGTAGCGTATTTACTATTATGTACAAATATACCTTGACCTACTGAGAATGTGTGGTCATTGAGATCCAGATCATATGTAATGGCTACAGGGTCTACGTCCTTTATACCAACCACGCTATCCCACCTTATCTCACTATCTAACCAGATGCATTCCTCGGAGGATATGCGCTCTTGTAATGATTGTTTCGTATGTTGATTAACATATGCGCGATGTCTAAAGTGCTCCTTACGGGTAGATCGCTGTAGTACGCTGGCATGAAGATCTTTATACATAGGTATGTAATCTATATTCTTTTTACCGGACCACAGTTTCAGCGTAGACATCCTCTTAGCTTTTTCGTTATGAGTAAGCACCGGGACTTTATGTAAATGCTGGGACCTTACTTCGAGTAAGTAGATAGGTTTATCGAGGGCTGTGGTTTCTCTAACCACTGTATCAATCTGTAGTGTGCTGAATAGGTTCGACAAACCCTCTATAAGGTCATAACTTCTCACACCTGTAATTAGCCTGGCGTAGCCTCTTCTATCCATCACAGTACCATCTCCGTCAAAAAATCCAGCTATAAAACCTTCCCTACACCCTAAGGGGGCCTGCAGGATCAGTCCCGCAACCTTCTTCTTGTAAGAACCCGTTTCCAAATTAGCATGTAACCAACGTGCAAACCCTGAGTGATTGACCACTACCTTCTTATGAGGGTCGGCACCATTGCGTCTTATTTTATACTTAAGATCCAAGTCATCTAATACAGCACATAATCTCTTCTGCAATTCCGGTCTATCAACTGCCCAGCTTGTTGTACCATATCCATGGCCCCTATCTCCTTGTAACCAGCCCTCTGCAGTATATAAACCCAGCATGTATCCCACGCCCTCTGTGAGCTCCATCTCAAAGCCCGAAAAACTATTATGCTTGGCCCCCTTCCCTATGGTCACAGATGTGATGCCTTCTTCCATGGGGAAGTCTAACCAACCTTCTCTGGGGATGGGTGTACCCATAACTAGATTCTGAGCTGTGATCTTTTCTAAAGTTCCTTGTTCACTCATAGTCACCCATTTATGATTAACAGTTGTAGTTAGTTTTCTACCACTTTTTAATTTAACTTCTAACATATCTATTTTATTATAATTAGGCACCAATCGCTCAACCCCTCTCCAGGTTGTCTTTCCAGTAGTCTGATCAACTGAGTGCGCTTGGTCTCCTTGGTGCCATTCGTAATTCTCTATATGACCATAAAATATACTATTATCAGCTTTTTTAATTATAATATTAGTATCAGGAGCCAGGCACCCCATCAATAATCTCATACCTTTAACACCGCCCTTGAATGGTACCATGTTAGAACCCAATGAGAACATGTTATTATCATCACTAAGATAGTAGTCCACATCTTTACGGGGTGCTATATGTACACCACGCTCTCCACCCACTAGAGGGATATAAGGGTCTTTAGTATCCATGTACTCCGAAGTAGCTATATTGGCTGTTGCTGCTGTCTTAGAGTCTACCCATTCTTTCTTACCTGTGCGTGGGTTGAATAACTGTGTATATAGTAGGCCATCATGTCCTTTACGTGTATTCTGTGTCATGAACATTTGTAGTCCCACGGCGAGAGACTCTGGTGATCTGATCGGGTCTATGTATCCTTTAAAGGAGTTCTGTACCAATCTCATCTCATCAGATGCTAAACGTTGGCTGCTCAAGCCTCCCTCGCCTAGACGTGTAATACGTGTAGCTGAGTCAATAGCATCAAAAGGGCTTGACCCGTCAATGTACTGTGCTAATTTTGATTCATTAAAGACTCCGTCAACATGTGCATTAAGTGCACCAGATGACATAAAGTCCAGGTTCTTTTTGTTTGTAGCCTTCCATAAGAGGGCACGGCCTAGTCGGCCACCATCTTTGACAATACGTTCTGCAAAAATCTCAGCAGGTCCATATACTTTCTGAAACTGCATGCTATCCCTATTATCTGCCTTTGATGTGCCTTTAGCTAATCTTAATAGTTTATCCGATGTACCTAACAGCATATCAGGTGATACTCTGTCATAAGGCTTGCCAAGAGTGGCTTCTGTGGATACAGGGTCTAGTCGCATCGTTCCAAACGATTCTAAGAGCGCTTTAGCATCATCCGGACTCAGAGTCACGTAATTGGCTTTCGTGCCGTCAGAGGCTTCCTTGGGTAGTAGCTTTTGAAGATTACGTGTTACCATAGTTCCGGAACTTGCCAGCCTGTTGGTATTGAGCAATTCAGTGCCCCACATCTCCTCTATTTTCTTATCAGGGATACCCATGGATCTGAGAATAGGATAAAGCCTTGCATTGACATTACCCTTACGAATATTAAATACACCAGTCTCTGGGTCGATCTCCATCTTAAACTGGGAACCTGTACCTTGTTCTACATTAACATGGGCCTCATATAATCCATTAGCCTTTACCCGCGAGTAAACACCCGGGTTTAGGCGCAGCACGTGTCCAATAGTCATCTCATGGCCATTACGGATATAAGTACCACGTGGAGTAATATAAGGAACATTAAGTAAAGTAACTTTCTTAGTCTGGCTTACTGGTTTGCCTGTGAGTTTATCGGTAAGTGTCCATCTACCCTTAAGTCTACGACCTAGGCTTCTACCTTTTAGGATTGCTTCTTTCTGCTCCTTTAGGGAATAACTATCCGGGCCATCGTAATCCACTTCATCTACAGCTAGAGTATAATCATCATTCTCTAAAGGGAAACGTTGCGATACAGCAGCTTTGACATTATCCATTGTGGCGTTTCTTATGCCATCAAAATCTAAAATGTCATACCTGTACGTAGGTTGCTTCTTTAATTCCGATAAAAATGTTTGGGTCATAGTAATGCCATTGTTCTGTCCGACTTATCTTTGTTGAGACCTGAGACAGGCATGTCTACAGGGGTCTCTTCGATTTTGGACGGTAAACTATGGCTTACTGCTGATTGTGGGCTACCCAGGTGTTTGTTAAGGTTCTGTTCGAGCGCTGGTGCTATTGGAGCTATTGATATAGGAGTTTTACGCTGTTCTCTCATCTTTAACTCTTTAAGAGCCTGCTGCATTTCGCTGTACTCTGCTCTCTGTGGATCTTCTCCGTCGAAATATCGTTTCGTAAGTACACCACTACTCGCTGCAACACTTAGCATAACTAATGCTGCCATAGATTTAATTGCATTTTTAGCTGAATCCTCAAGGGCTTGTTTAGGTATAGGAGATACCTGCCCGTCTGCGCTCATCTCTTGTCCAGGTGGTACAGGAGGTGGTAGCTCATCTGGATCTAGGCCCCGTGCTCTCATTAATTTAGTATAGTTGGCCTTATCTAATTTATTACTAAGCTCATCAATGTCAGTGTCTAGTTCACTTTTACGATTACGCTCTAATATTTTATCAACACCTTGATATCCTATCATACCGCCGCCTATCATCATGGATAAAGGAACTATAGCTTTGAGCCATGGGCTGATATCGACGCCGCCTGTATCAGGCTTGGGTTCTTCTTTGACAGCTTCTTCCGCAGACTTATCGATGCCTATGCCCTGCTGGGCCTGCTCTTCTGCTAAATCATCTAAGTAGGGGTCTGGTGAGAATATAGGATTAGTAGCGCCTACGGTCGCCTCACGTGAGTCTGTTCTAAGTGTTTTGTCTAGCTCTTTATCCTGCGATGTATGCATGATGTACCGAGCCAATGCTGCTAGAGCCATAGCTGTACCACCTGTTGCCATACCATGAAACAGATTCTTATCAAAAGATGCATTACCTGTAAAGGGTATTGGAGGGTTATCCCTATACTTAGCCTTCATATTCTCAATAAACTCGGGTATAAAGTATTTAGAACCCGGCAGTACTGATGCCCACGGATTCAGTGCGAGATTCGCGAGTGTACCGGGAGTCATCTCTGATGTGGACTCGGCTTGTTTCTTTATCATTTTTCAGGTTCTCCCAGTGGACTGTACCAGTAGTCTATCCATCGTACTAAAGCTACCCAATGCTTTTCATCAGGTATGTACTCCATTTTCTCATAGGATTGTTGTGCGTGGCCATCCTGTATTTTTTGACATACTTCTTCATATTCTTTAAGCTGTTTCTCATCAGACAGCTCAAACCGTTTGACGTATAATACCGTGTTCAACTTCATGAAGTCTTCGGGCTTATCCGTCTTCTTCAGATTGATTGGAACACCTCTATATGGTATTCCCTCGAAGTCCCCTGTTATCTTGATAGATGTGGGTTCTTCTACCTCCTTAATTGTGTCACTCATATATGTAAACTCTTAGGTTTGGGAGCCCCAGGTAAACTCTGTTCTTTTAACTGAGAGAGCTGTTCCTCGCGATTAGACCTCGACAGTTCACTCTGCAATTTATCCCGAAGGAAAGCTTTTTGTACGTTCTTAACATCTCTCTTACCTGGAGAGGTGAGTTTAGACGCGACATAACCTCCGGTTCCTCCTGCTAGTGCAGCTAGAGCGAGCCCCATGGACATAGCCTGTCCTGAGAGTGCTTCTCCAGATGTATAAGCTATATATAAGGCTGCTAATGGATTAACCGCCTCTTTATGCATATAGTTACAATATTGTTCTATTGGTTTTGACATTTAAATTACTCCTGTATTCTTTAACATACCTGCTAAGGCACCTGTTGCTGACAGTGTTTGGGTGACTGCCTGTGGTGCACTTAATACTTTACCCATTGTATTGGCTAGAAGATAACCTGCGCCTGCTCCGAACCCGGCCCGTAGTGCGCCTCGTGCGAGATCCCCTGTGGAGATCATACCTGATTTACCTTCCCCAGCATTCTCAAATGGTTTGCTGGCATTGATCTTCTCTTTACCATTAAGATACTTGTCTCCCCATATAAGGTCAAGCGAGTAATCAACAGGAATACCAGGATGGTCGTGTAAAGGATTCATATAAGCTGCATTGTAGCCTGCTTCTTTAGCCATCTGTTGCTTCTGAAGATAGTTAGGCGGTATCTTTGGGATAGCGTCCTTCCTCTTATTAAACTCGTCTGGAGACATCGTACCATCGTCAGGCCACTTGTGATCCCAGGTTAGAAGGCTCTTAAGCCCTCCACTGTCTGGCTGCACTGACTTAGGTACATAATTGTGTGCTAAAGACCCACCTGCTGCTAGTAAACCTAAGATAGTAGCTAGGCGACCTCTGAAGTCTCCTGCATTGTTTACCTTAGCTAATTCAGCTTGGATCTGTTCAGGTGACTGCCTTAGTAGTCTACCTTTTAAATTTGTGAGCCCTCTAGCCATTGGTCTAGCCATGAAGTAAGCAGGCAAAGCAACAGCTGCTCCTGTGGCAAGTGCGGACCCTAGTGGATTCCCAGTCATCTTGCGCCATGTCTTAGGAATAGATGCTAAGTCGAATTTACCGACTTGGTCCAACATATCATCCACAAATGCTTCTTTTGCTAACCTATCATCCATTATGCTCTACCTCTGAAGTTATAGCCTCTAAAGTTTTTATTAGCCCACCACGGTGAGGGTGCTTGTGGTTGTTGCTGCTGTTGTTGGGCTTGTTGTTGCCCGCCTGACATCATGAGGGTTGTGAGTAATAGACCTAATCCACCTACGCCGATACCTGCTGCAATTAACCACTCTTTATTCTTAGCCCAGAAGGCTGCTAAAGCTTCTTGCTGCTGTTGCTTTACAGCGGCTGGTATATTGGCGGCTACTGACTTATCTACAATTCCTCTATTAATAGCACTTGAACCCCACGTACTGGGATTCCAGAGGGAGCCGGGTGTAAACCCTGCCTGCCGGGCTGCTTCTCCGTCAGGGTTGGCTTTGATATCTTTTAATAGGGCATCCATTTCCGTTGCTTTCCTATTCTGAGACCCTGTTGCCCATCCTAGAAACTTATCAAACGTGCTGTCTTCTTTTCCTAGGTGCTTGCCCATACGACTAGCAACGCCTGATGTGTATCGTGACTGGGCGGGGGTTGTAAGTGAAACTTTGGATTGAGCTCTGAAGGGTTTATCAACACGGGCTACGCGTTCACGTTTTGCTTTGAGCTGGTCCATAGAAAGACCTGCATCAGAAGATGATATAAGGTTTCCCTGTTCTCTGGCCTGGGCGGCCGATGGAGCAGCGCGCTGCATCTGCCACTGAGCCTTTGCTCTGCCTTTGAGGGCATCCAATGCACCCGGTTTATCATCACCATATATACCCTTAGCGGCTTTTATAGTGTCATCTGTGTAACCAGGTCCTGCCTGTTTATTCATATATTCAACAAATTGAATGCTGTTCATAGTTTTACTCCTACATATTTATACTATTAATATAACCTCAGAAAGCACTATTGGCCATTCCGTGATTACATAGCACCGCCGCCTTGTGACGCTTGTTGCTTAGCTTGGGCTAGGGCGTTTGATTTAACACCCTGCTCCATGTCTGATATCATTTGCTTAACTTGAGCGTGTAATGTAGGATTGCTCTTCTTGAGATTAGTGAGCTCATTACGTCTAGTTGTTGGGTCCATAGACATAATCTGCTGAGCTGTCTGCTCAGCTTGTGCCATCATATCATCCATAGAAGGTGTACCACCGCCCATAGGAGCTGCTCCTGCTGGAGGCATAGGTGCTGCGCCTACTGGTCCGCCTGCAGGTGGTGCTCCACCTTCTGCGCCCGGAGGCATACCCATATTCTGAGCTGCTGCGTCTGGAGGAATAGTAGCCATCTGCTCCGTGAGCATCATAGTCTGTTCATCCTTCTTCTGTTCTTCGCGCATTAACTCGTTCATAATACGGTCTTCTTCGATGATCTGTTCGCGTTCACGGTCCATATCAATACCGAATGCTTTAAGGGCTGTACGGTTAGAGATGACTTTAGCGCTAGCTAGATTAAGCTTAACTTGTTTACCCATTTCGTCTTCAACAATACTAGTACGTTCAAGTTTTCCGGTAATGTTACCTTCCCATCCCATGATACGACCGCACTGGACTAGAAACCAACCTAACCAGTCGTCAAGCATAGTGGTATAATGCGTCCAAGTCTTTTCGAACATACGAAGAGAGATTGGAGGACCACTGCCTCCCATAGTGATAGACCCACGATAGAACTCTTGTGGAACACCCATACTAGTTAACAGTACGTCTTGTGCTCTGTCAATAAGTTCAACAGGTACCAGTGATTTAGCTTCTCCACCGATTGCCTGATATTCTAGAGGGAATGGTAATGTATGCCAAGAAGTCGGGTCCTGGCGATGCTGTTTGACCATACGTCTTACAGCTCCCATAAAGTTACCCATGTTATTAGATAACATAGGATCTGTTTTTGAAGCGCCCCCAGTTGTCGGAGGAGTCAGAACTCTGAATGGTACGATGTAATCCATCGCAATCGCCTCATTAAATCTCTCAAGTATTTGGAGGTGAACAACTTGTGAGAAGTTAGACATAAACAGAGGTAAGCCCCAACCCTTCAACATAGGGACAAGATTTGCTGCAGTATTACATTTTAGATGATAAAATGTTTCCTTATTAAACTTAAATGGCCTGTCGTTCTTAACAGACTCTATAAGTTCCCACGGCATAGAACGTATAAACACAGGGTCACCGTCCTTGATACGTCTTTTCTCTTCCGCCGGGATCTCATAGTAGTAATCGGATTCACCAGTGATAGAGCAATGTTTAATAGAAACATACTGAGGTGCCCATCTAATGATTTTAATTTTTGAATGCTTACTGACACCGCTGGCATCAATGCGTCTAAAGGTTTGTGCTTTCATTTTACACTGAGGACAGTCCCCTACAAAGCTATAATCTTTCCACTTGTAGTCTTCATCTAACTTCAGTGTTTCAAGAGGTCGGGATAGTCCACAATCTTTATTAGGACATACCAAGGACCGCCTTAACGGTACTGATACTGATGTGAAGCTGTTACCATAGGCGATTACATCATCACCTACCTGCCCAAGCTGGTCCAGTATATTCATCTGTTCCATTAGGAAGGTTTGGTATTTCTTACGTGTGTCATGGCTTAGGTCGTCCCCTGTCAGGTCTATGTCGTTAAGGAAGTAACGAACACATTTTTTAATGGCCTGAGAATAGATCCCATTACGTAACCATAGCCTGTCTGCCCAATAGAATACTTCCTGTACTGTGGATGGGTAGATAATGTTCGAGAAGCTCATGAACGGGTCAGGGAAGTCAATGATCCTGCTGTTCAACGGGAATTTAGTTGAGTACATCTTTGTTGTGTCTCCATAATTGTTCACTCATCTCCGCGGCAGCTTTAAGACCGAAGTCCGAGCCACTTGATGCAGTTTTCTCATGGGAGTGCGCATTGCACAGTGGGGGACTTGAGTCCTCTTCCGCCTCGTGCGAACAACCAGAGATTGAACAGATAATACGTTGTTTACTTATTTTTTCCATACAGTACTATAGTTTAATACTCGGTTGTATTCAACTACCGTCCTTTAATAAGACTATGACCTTCTCGGTCTTAGACAGTTTAAATGAGAGTCCCGCATTAATAACAGGTTGAGTCCGTTTACTGCTCTTCTCCTGCCACTCCATTAGGATGCTTACATCATCAGCAATAGGTGGGTTATAATTGAAAGCACTGTTAGTATCTTGTACCAGTGCTACACAAAGCTCACCATCTACTACTTTCTGGAAAGGAGCGGATACTTCACCAAAGGGACCGGTAAATGTAACCGATGTATATTCGCCTTTGGTATCTGTTATGATACCATCAGTAGGTATACTGGATGACTTAGGTGGTTCGTTCTGGGGAGGTGCTACACGTTGTTGCATAACCATCTCCTTCATCATCCTCATCATCTCTAAGTTAGGATCAATCGGAGTAGTAGCCACTGGGTGCACTGATGAGATTGAGTCAGGCTGCTTAATGCCGGCTCTTGTGGGTGGCACAGGCAATGAGGGGTCCTGAATAGGGTCACCGCCTAGAGATGGTGCTACAAACCCAATACTTGGTTCTTCTTCTACTAGTTCCGGGTGTTTAATGTTAGTAAGCTCTGATTCCTGTACCAGTCGCTCGCCTTCAAACTTACGGTACTTGATAGCAGGGTAAGGGTCTTTGACTCCTTCAATGCCTCCAGTACGGCTAGTGTGCGGTAGTATGGTCTCCTTGACCTTATCAATGTATTCATATGACTCCGCTTCCTTCTCTTCTACTAATGCTCTGTCATTGGCCATTATTTACCTCGTTTTGCTGCTTTCATTATCTTATTAGCACGTTTGGTATCGTATGTGCACTCAACCCCGTTGGCTACCTCATTACGCTTTTGCTGCATAAGGATGGAGCTTGAGACTATCTTAAGTTCCACACCCAGCGCAATATCGTCCGAACGTTCTCCTCTAGAAGGAGCCGGTGGTGGTACTGCTACATCGCCTGTAAAGTGGCTATCCATGTAGTATAGCTTACGGTCCGTGGATATTAAGGTCTTCTTTGTCTTAGTATCATAAACCAGGTCATTGACTCTTACCGCGAATAACATGTAATCACGCTTCTCCCACTGATTAAATATATGATACGGAATAAGATCGACTTGTGCCATAGTATAGTAACCCATGCTACCTTCCTTAAGTGCATTGGGTATCTCTTCGTTCTTCATCATAGCTACATCGTCCTCAAGTAGTATGTATTCGCCATCAACAGGCTCTGCTGTTAATACATACATACACTTATCACGCGTGCGTCCTAGCATAGGCATGCACCCACCCTCCTGTGTGACCAAACTGTGTGCTGTTAGATAGAATCCGCTTCTAAATGGTAATGGTACTTCTTTCATATTAGTCCTCCTCCAGTATCTGCGGTACCCAAAATGTGTTAACCTGCCAATTAAGGCTACAGATTGTTGAATCGTTTGCTACTACATGGTTAATGAGTTCGTCTGGTATGCCTGCCTCACTGGAATGTTTGATAGCATTCTCAGCTTCAGGTTGGCCCGGGCGATCTATTCTGATTACTATTCCTCCAAGATCCCGGATGAACTCTGCTTCATTTAGAAATCTTATGTCTGAGATAACTACATGCTTGTCCTCGTGCTCTCTCATGTGCTTCTCAGCCATCTTAAGCCATACATCCTCTCTGAATACGTCGCGGAACATATCCGTGCCCATGATCTGCAGGAAGCGTCTAGGAGTGATATCCCAAAACTCGTCTGTAGTCTCCTTAAGGGTGTGGTCTGTTACCTGCTCCTGTGTGAAGCCGAAGACTTCGGTAGCCATCTTCTTCATGGGTGCTGCCAATGAGTACTTAGTAAACATTTTGCAGTCGTGTGCAATAAGCATGTCCGCGAATGTGTCCTTGCCTGCTGCAATCTTTCCTGTTATTCCGATTGGTCTTAACATAATGAATTCCTCCTATCACAATATGTTGTTTTACAATTACAATATAGCAGGGGTCGGGGATAAGTCAAACGACGAAACTAATTACTTCTGTTGTAATTTATATTGTCTGTTGATGCTAGCCCTAATTGGACTGTCATCTGGAAGACTACTCATGTAGTTATGGACATCTTGATCGGAGATAGGCGCTGTGCCTTCTCTGTTGATATCTAAGGTACGTGGCATGCTTGGTTTACCTTTGGTAGCTAGGCCACCCCACCAACTACCTGCATCTCTTACTAAGGTTGCGATAGCCTTTGATTTGGTATCTTTACCTGCTTGGCCTGTTACTAGGTTATACCCCATTCTAGTAGGGTCTAAATAGTTAGTAGTTCTGGCTGCATCTGCCATATAATCTCCGGGCCATATCCAGGCAGCCGTTTCAGGGGACTTAGTCCCCACGGCTGCTGCACCTAGTCCTCTTACCAACGCTGAAGTTGATCTGCCTAGTTGGCGTTGTTCATAGGCCTCATTACCTGGGAGGCCTCCTTGTATGGCGAAAGAGCGTTCTCTACCTTTAGACTTATCTCTAGCAGCTCCATGTTCCTCTGAAAATCTTGCTAATGCGAACTTCTTAGCCTGCTCGGCTAGGAGTAACCCGAGAGTAAGCTTGTTGGCTACGCCCCCTACCTTACTAGCTACGCCACTTACGCCGGCGCCTCCTTTAATACGAGAGGCTCCTAATTGTGTTCCTAATGATCCCCAGAAACCCCAGTTCATGATCTTATCCGTGATGTCTTGCTTCTGTTCAGGACTATCTGGGTTGATTCTTCCTAAACCTAGATCCTCTGATACACCTAAGAGAAAAGAATTGGAAATACCACCACCTGTGCCGGGCATTGAATCTAATGTTGTTCCTTTAATGGATGCATCTAAATGATCCAGGGAGGGTGGTACCTTCTGGTATTGATCATAATAATCTGCTATTTCATTCTTAATACGTTCGGGTGTGTATCCTTTACCTTCCATGCCTTTAACCATGTAATCCATATACTGGTCGAAGCGGCTCACTTCTTTAGGGGCTTTAGTAGGTACTGTAGGAGGTGCTCCACCTTTATCCTTCATAGTAGCAAGCTTATCGTCAGTGGTGGACGTCATGTAGTTGTAGAATTTACCGAGTTGGTCTCTAGCACCTTTATCGGTGGCTAGATATCCACCAGCACCCGCGGCTGCTCCACCGAGGATACCTGTTGCGCCTGCGCGCCCTCTTATAAGGTATTCAAGAAGACCACCAACGCCGGCGCCTCCTGCTGAATAACCTAGTAATTTAGTAAGGGCCTTAAGTTGTTGCTCAGTCAATGCCATTAACTTTTTTACCTATGTCGTATTCCTTTGTGTACGCCGCGTCATTGTCCTGATTAATAGTCTTATCCGTCAGTTCTTTGGGGGTAGGAGCTGGAATACTGGTGTCTGCAGGTTTAGCCTTAGGTAGCTTTGCCAAAGGAATACTAGTATCTCTGGGTATAGGCCCAGGTGCAGGTGTATTGTTAGGCCCCGGTGTGGTTAAAGGGTTTTTCCCGGATGGGGCTACTGGTTTTGGTTTAGACCCGCTTAGGTAGGCCAGTAACTTGCTGATATAATCATTCTTACCACTACCTGCCTGCCATCCACCGTAACCACCGGCCAATGCTGTTAGTAAGGCTATTAAAGGTGTATTCTTTGCACCCATCATCTTACCGCCTATCGCACCGGCTAGACCTGCTCCTATGCCACCGACGCCTGCGCCGATCCATTTCTTATGTTGAGGTTTCATACCCTGCCATCCTTTATATATGTCCTGCATAAAGCCAGCTTCTTTGCTTATGTAACCACCGTAGTACGCTTTAAGGTAAATATCTGTCTTTTTGTCTGCACTAGTCTTTTGCATTTTGTTTTGTCCTCTTTGTAGTGTGTCTTCAATTGAGGTGTCCCTCATAATGTTATTCATTCCTTAATATAATACACGCGCCTGCATAGTACAAATAGGCAGTAACTGTTAAAGATCGCTTGACTTTTCAGGAAAACACTATATGTTGTGTTAGGAGGAATTAATATGATAGGAATAGTAAGTCCACACATGTACCAAGAAAAATATTGGTTTGGGTTAGACGGTAAAAATGAATTCACTACAGTTAAAAGGAGGAGTGATATGATACACTTTGAAGATTCAGGAGGAAAGAAACACGCGCTTAGACCGGAGGATGTCTCTTCGATTGAGCAGAAAGAAAAGGATGGAAACTTCTTTCTATCCAGTAACATTGAAGGCACAGCAGATATAGAAATCAACGAAATCACCTATAATGAGCTTATTAGTTATTTAAGCCAGGACTACGATGGTTATTGGGAACAGAAGATGGAGACGTTTAGTGGCCTACTTAAGGAAGAGGAAGCGGGAAAGGACACACAAGAAGAGTACGATCTTAGTGGTGACTATAAGTACTCTCAACAGCCTTATGAGATTGGCTCGTCTGGTACAGGTGATAGTACTTGGAGCACTACTATTACGTCTAATAGTGTCACAGATAATTATCTGAGTGACGCGTCTGCTACAACTGCAACTACGGATACAGGTACCACCTATAAACATACCATGACGCCTCAGGAGATAAGAAATGCTTACTCCAATTATGCAACGACAATATCTACTGCACGGAAGCAGGGGCTCGCACGGAAACTTCAAGGAGCTATTACATAATGTTTATAAAATCAACAAACACCGATGGCTTTGGTGTAATCATCAACACAGATGAAATTACTGTTATTGAGAAGGATGCTGTAGAGGTTACGGTAAACTTCCGTTCAGGTAGGATAGATGTTCCGACCACAGAATTTGCCTTATTTGAGTCTATTCTGTGTGCTGAGTATAATCGTGAAGTTAAAAGTCGTATGGATGACCTCGTTGATAAACTGGATGATGATGCTGCTAAAGGATCGGCCGCTGGACCATACCGGTCTAATGAGGATATACAGGCCCTTATAGCTTCATTCATGCAGAAGTATATTGGCCCAGGGCACGAAGAGAGTGAGGAGTCTTGGAGCAATGATAGTTCATCAACAACAGACGATGAAGAACAAGCTTATTTAACATAGGAGGTAACCATGTTAAAATTTGGATTTGATGAAGAGGACCCAATTCCGGAGGATGCACCAGTATCCTTTAGGGTCTATCGCAAGAAACCTGTAACTATCTTTGCATCACCTATCCACGAGGCCTTTGAGGTTATGACGCCTAATGGTGCTGTGCATGCTGAAGCAGGTGAGTATTTAGTAATGGGAGTCGAAGGAGAACTATATCCTATTAAAGAGTCGATCTTTAAGAAGACCTATGAGTATGCGGATGAAGAGGAGATATCCCTGCACTTCGACGGGGAAAAGTCTAACGCGTTAGACAAAGAGCCTATCCATCTACGTGAAGAGGTCAAGAGGCTTGAACGGGAGGTCTACAAATGAGTAAACAAGACTGGAGGCAAAGTAGTCAATACTTGAAAATGGTTACACAACGCAGTATTGTAGGGGGTAGTACATAATTAACAAGGTATTTTAATATAACAGCACACAATATGACGAATAGAGAGGGAGAGCGCATAGGTACATTAACTGTCCTTGGGCATGCAGGTACAAATAAGCATAGAAAAGCCCTTTGGACCTGCCTCTGTGACTGCGGTAAAACTGTTACACTTCCTAGTAATGTTTTGGGGAACAGAGAGTTCTGTTCTAATTCGTGCCCACTCGCTACTGTTTTTACAAAACACGGCATGTATAACACCTATGAGTATATAGCGTGGCGTAATATGAAAGCAAGATGCACGAATCCTAAGCATAAATCTTATAAAAGATACGGAGGAAGAGACATAACAGTCTGCCCTCATTGGGACACCTTTGAAGGCTTCTTTGAGGACATGGGCTTGCGTCCTAAGGATCACCCGGAGGAGGGTCCTTTTATCCTGAATAGACGGGATAATGACTTAGGCTATTTTAAATCTAATTGCCACTGGGCTACACAAAGAGAACAGGCGAACAACAGGAGTACAAACAATATGAAAACCTTGAACGGTAAAACCCGGACAATGACCCAATGGTGTCGTTATTATAATACATCATACCACCTAGTTAAGGATCGTTTAAAACGAGGATGGGATCTTGAGCGCGCCTTAGTTGCTCCTATTACCAAAAAATCAACTGCTGCCTCTGACGACTTTAGAAGAACACCTTCTTATCGAAAATGGAGAGCAGCAGTTATAAGGCGGGATACACGATGTGCAGTATGCTCAAGCATTAAGAATAGGCAAGCACATCATAAAAACGGTGCTAAGTATTTTAAAGAGCAAAGATATGATGTAGATAACGGTATAACTCTCTGCCGGGACTGCCACATAGAGTTCCACTGTGATTACAAAAACAGTTATAGAGAAAAATGTACAGAAAAGGATTTTATGAACTTCCAGGCTCTTATGTGTTATGCTATGGCCCTTGGAGCAGCACAGATTGTACATGAAGGCCGTGAGGAAGCTGATACTATGGAGAGCATGATTAACAATATGAATAACATAGGTAGTTCATTCATGCAGGATATGGGCCCGGTTGACGACTTCGAAGCACAAGGCTTATTATAAAGGAGGATAATGATGGAAGCTGAAATGTATTACACAAAGGATGAGAAGACCGGTCGCTATAAGGAGGCCGGCTTCCGTCATGAGGTTATGACAGGTACTGGTATATGGTTGCTACAGCAGCATAAGTCTGGTTGTAGTTACCATAACATAGTAGCTAGAATGGCTGACCTACCTGAACCAGTTGAGATGGCTGACCTAGCTAAGTGCATTATGCTTGAGGACATTGTAAGTCATGCTGTATTGAGATGGATGGAGACAGGTACTTCCATAAGCCCCAGTGATGCTGCTATGCAGATCTGTGCTAATGTCTATGAGAAGATGCAGGAGAATAAAAAGAAACTAGAAGACTTCTCGGAGGCATTAGAAAGATGAACATTCTTGCAAAATTACTAAAAGAGGCTATTATGTGGTTATGCGCCGGTTTAATAGTCATAGGCACTGGGGTTATATGTTTATGGGTAGTACTACCCTTCTGTATACTTGGTGCTTTATTTGGAGAGGATTAATGTTAACAGTAGACGCACAGAAGGATTTGTTTATACTTAATGCATATTATTTTGATGGTATTATAGATAGTCTTTATATAGGACCATTTGATAGTACTATGTTTAAGTGGGGAACAGGTTCCTTTACAGTAGATTTTTGGATTAACGGCGTAAAGCAATAGGAGGAGACTATGAATATAGGGTATTTAAGTGGTCCGATGACTGATATTGAAGAGTACAATCATCCGGAGTTTCGTAGAGTAGGAGGCATACTGGTTAGGTCCGGTCTGCTTAGGAAGCTTATTAACCCATCAGATATGGATGAAGGTGAACAGGCCTGGAGTTATTACCTTAAAAGGGACCTATGTATGATTCTCAATGGTAACGTGGATACTATTATCCTATTACCAGGTTGGCAGGCAAGTAAGGGCGCACGCATTGAAGTACGTGTAGCCATAGAAGTATTAGACGCAGAGGTGTACACTTATAGAGACACGGAGGAGGGTTTCTCGTTAACACCACTGCATGTGTATCCAGAGACGATGATCAAGTGTAAAGCCGCTAGATCTAAAACAATCAACGTACCTTTGGAGGTAGCAGTATGAAGAAGATATGCCCAAGTAAAGATCTCCTCGCGAAAGAGGGACTCACCGAGGAGTGTTGTGCAGAAGTATCACTAGAGGAGACCCAGCTAACGGCTCTAGTAGATCAGGCCCATAGCTTGCACATGGTGTCCATGGAAGTAAGAGAGACCACAAACCGCCATGTAGACCGTGCATTAGGGGCCACCCCTATGGACGAGTGCGGCCCGGAGTCTGAGCCCTACTCTGACCTGGAGAAGATCAGGGACTCGTTAGATCACATATCAGCGAATCTCGCAACTATCAATGAACAAGTAACCCGTATATAGGAGATAACCATGACAGTAATGCAACACAAACTAGAACCCGGTGACTATGTAACAGTCAAGCCGCTTGATAAGGCGGAATTCGTAATCCAGATCATGCGTATCTCAGAACTCAATGAGGCATGGCAGGGTAAACCAGCTATGATATTTATCCTTGATCCCCATGATCCGTCTAAAGAAGGTGCTATCACAATATCCGCTGATGAGTATAAACGCCTTAAGTATATACTGACAGGTGAACTGGATGTTGCTCCTGAAGAGCTCAAAGAGGCTTATGTAAAGGCCACGGCTTCTAAGAAGAAACCAGCTAAGAGCAAAAAAAAGGAGGCTCTATTAACATGAGTGATAACCCGGAAGCAATTCAGTGGAAGGAGCCTAGTTTAGACTTCGACGTAAAGACTGATATGATGCATTTAAACTTAGGGGTAGTAGAGCTACCCCCTCATATCAACCCTGATAACACTGAAAGAATACTGGCTATAGTAACCGAACTGGTGAACCAGATGATTGAAGATGATATCCTCCCCGGTATTTTATGCCCGGAAGATGATAGCTTTACCCCTATGGTAGAAGGTGTGGCCTTTGAGGATGGCCTTAGGGAAAATGAAGAATACTAATCTTATGCCTGGGTCTATCTAGGGCCCGGGCCTCCTTTCTTACACATTTCTTTTATACAGAACCATACCATACCTATTATGAATAATACTACAGCTGCCCCTAGTGCGCATCCTACCATATCCATAATGATTCTCCATAAAAAAAGACTGGACTGTTAACCAGACCAGCCTTCTAAATTTAAAGCATATTCAATGCCAGTTTAACGCCCTAGTGGACTCATAGCCTGTGAGGGTAATCTAAGATTGAATGCACCCTCATTTTTTAGTTTGTAGAGCCTATCAATAAGATAAGGTATTGCTGTCCCTGCTAATGCGCCTGTTCCTGCCCCTATTGCAGTAGATAGGGTTTTATTACCCTTTCCGCCTGCTAAATAGCCCAAGCCTGCACCTACACCTGCACCTGCTGTGGTTGTTGCGGGGAGATTCTCGAGTATGTTATTCTTTTTCTGTTCTTCCTCGTTGCTGATATAAGTCCTATCCTCTTTTAGAATCTTATCATGGAAACTAGATGGTTCATACTTCTTAGGCATGTATGGACGGAGATCTCCGAGAGCAGTATCAGCCATCATTGTAGGTACAGGTGCTACCGCTCTTAGTATATCCTTAAGGTCTATTGCTTCTTTCTCTACTGCTTCCTTCTGGATAACACTTGCTTCTTCGTAGCCACTCTCGTAGCCGTAAATGTATTCGTTTGTCATAATGACTCCTATTTAATTAATCCTAGTTTACCTGACAGCTGTTTAATATGCGCTATCTTCTCTGTAGAGGACTCAGGCTGTATCTGCTTAGCTGATGCTGGAGCTGATCCTTGTGCTTTAACCTTACCGAACTTAACACCAAGCTCTTTAATAGCGGTCAGTTTATCCTTCTGGCTACCTGCGAACGTTGGCCCTGCGGATGGAGGTGTATTGTCTTCTGCTACTTTCTCGTTCTTTTCACCATCCTCTTCGTCCTCGTCTTCCTTACGGTCCCCAGTCTCGTCCGATATGGCGGAGACTCCTTTGGCGTCTGAGTTATCAGGGGAGTTCTTAGCAATCTGTGTAGGAACTTCTTCAGTTTCTTGGTTATCATCATCGTCTGGTCCTTTTCGTTCTGCTACAGGGACTGCTTCTGCTTGTTTAGTAATAAATGCAAACATATCAGCTATTGTAGCCGTCATCATTGGTTTGTTGTCTGAAGCCATTTTAACGTACTCCTTCTTAGGTTCTTCTTCAGGTTTAGCTTGGTTCTCTTCAGTGACAACTTCGTCATCATCCTGTTCGAGTTCCCCATCTTCGATCTCTACTTCTTTCTCTTGGGCGTTCTGTGCTGCTTCTGCTGCTGCGGCTGGGTCATCACCTAACTCGTTGCTCATTGCAGAATAGACTGCTTCTTCACCTTCGTGTGGATCTACGCCTAAAGCCATATAAAGCTTATGCAGTGTAGCATCATCAAGGTCCTGCTGTGTCTGTAGGAAACGGAATATGATCTCTTTATCCTCAGGGGATGGATCACCTAGTCCTTTTTCCTTTTCCATTTTGAGTTGTTCTTCCATACCACCCAGTTCATCATAGTAATCAGGTGTGGTCTCTTCAACATGGTCTGTAGCTATTTCGCCGGCCATATTAGCATCATCGGTGTGTTCCATCTCAATAGCCTGCCCTTGATCAATGGCTCCCTCTACTTCATCTACCTCTAAACCCTGCTCATCGGCTATCTCTTCCGGTTCTTTACCGTCAGCAGCGCCGCCTTTAATCTTTTCCTCGTCTATGACGCCAACTTCTTCCATGCCTAATCCCATCATCTGAGGACAGATAGCTGCCTTCTGTAAGATGTTCTGCATACGCGGGGAGATCTCAACAGGGGGTAGCTCACTTGCTATCTTCTGGAATGATCCTAAAATACCTTCTAATCTATTCATTTTAAACTCCTATTGTTTATGGCCTGAACTGCGGATATGTTTTAAGTATGTTAGCCCGCTCGTTCGGTGTACCTTTATAGTACATTTGCCTTAATAATGTCTTCTTGCTTTTTGTCTTGGGTGGGTTCTTCTTGTAACCCTCGAATTCGTCTGATAGCTTAGCTCCTAATCCTAGAATAGAGTGCAGATCTAAATCACTAGCACCCATAATATCCTTTATATCCTTCGGATTAATACCTGTTCCCTGTAACTGTGTTCCTAGAATTTCCTTAATCTTCTCAGGATTATTCCTATTAGCTGTAACCATGTGCAGCATTTGATTAATCTCATCCCTAGTAAACTGCTTAGTAGAACCTGGCATAAGCTTCTGTATGGCTAGTGGTAATGCCTCTGTAGCTACATCAAGTAACTCATGCTCTCCATTATAGCGTCTTGGTTTACCGGCCTCTCTGTCTTTTATTTCCTTCATAGTTATATTAGGCAGCTGCTTACCTTTACGCTTCAGGGACTTCATATATAATATAGCAGCTATACCCTGTAGTGCGCCACCCCCTGTTAACCAAGCTGCACGATTATCTTTTCCTGAGAAGCCTTTAACAAGTGCTCCTGTGCCTAATGCACTAGCTGCTATGCCACCAACTTCATAAGGGTGTTTCTTAACATAGTTACCAGCAATACGACCACCAGCCTTCAATCCTTTCCAGGCTGTTCCTGCGTGTCCTTTAAGTGCCTCAGGTGTTAATTGCTTCTGGATCTTACCGGAATCCCATACATCTAAGAGCTTATCACCGTAGCCGCCTAGATCCTCTGTGAGACCTGCTTTTTTATTTAATGCTTCTAATCTTTGTGCCAGATATTTCACTGCATAAGGCAGAGATGCTCCAGCAAGTCCACCGCCTATACTCCAAAGGAAGTTATTCTTCTCAGGTATAGCTAATCCGGCTGCACTGCCCAGTAGACCTGATATAATTGAAGCACGCCTTGGATTCATCTTAGCCATCCTGTTAATCATTGTCTGGTCTTGGGTTCTCTCACCTTTAAGTTCATCTGCTGTGCGTTTCTGATTAAGGTAGTCTTCCTGTTGTTTAAACCCACGAGCCTCAGCCGCCTCAGGTGCTTCATTGCGAAATGGGGCTTGCTCTGGGTCTCTTTCATCAGTGAATACCTTTCCAGCACGCCATGTGGCTGCAGCTGGTAATGCCGCTAAACCTAGTGTTGGTGTTAGTCTCCTGCCAAGCCTGTCGGCTTTTTCTATTTTTTGGAACAGATTAGTACCATTAGCCCCCGCAAAAGGTAATCTGGCTATGTTACCTCTTGCCTTCATGCCAAGAGCCCCTCCTACATTACGTGCAGGTCCTTTGAAGGCCTTGTGGGCTAACAAGAACATCATTGCTGTGTACATTGCTGGTTCTGGTTTTACACGAAAGCGTATTGGGCCGTTCTGGAATAAGACATCACCGCCCTCTGCTTTAGTTATGCCGCCTCCTTTCCACTTCATATTAGGTACTAAGGAGCCAAGGCGTTCATTAAGCTTAAGTTTACCGATAGTAGGGTTATAGATCTTCTCAAGGAATCCTATACCCTTCTTACCCTGCTCCTGCGATATTACCTTGGGTAACATTTTAAAAGGCAGGTCAGCAGCCTTAGCGCCGTACTTTAAGCCTTTGGCCCATTTACCTGCACTCTTAATCTTGGCAGCTGTTTCTTCTGGTGTCAGTTCTGCTTGTTTATGTAAATGTTCTGATAAACTCCCCATTATACTCTCTTGTTCTTTTTCATCTTGTTAGCAGCAGCTAGTTCAGCCCAGTTTGTGCCGGTGTTGCCTGCTTGGTTTCTCTTAACAAATGTACTAATGTTACGTTTGCTTCTGGAATTGTTCTTACCGCGCATGTTAGCTACCATCTCTTCTTCAGGTGCACTTAGTTTATCACCAGTTCTCATACCTTGTAAAGCATTCATTACAGCCTCTGATCTACCTGGTTGGTTAGCCATATACTGTTGTACTCTATTAGCATGGTGACCGGCTCCTAGTTTAGCTGTTGCGTTATTAGGGTTTACAGCTTCCCTCTTTGCTCTCATCGCTGCTACAGCCTCTGGCCCTACTTTAACCCCTGCTGAGTATTGCCCAGTAGGTTTGACCCATTCAGAATTCTGTCCGCCGCCTTCTGTATATCTTTGGTTAGCTGGGCGTTTATCCCTACGATCTTGCAGGTTAGGCATAGCTTGACGACTGGCATAACGTTGTGTAGGAGTCATGCTTTCTTCGGCTACGGCTGCTGATGGTTTATAAGTACTTGCTATTGAACCAGCTGGAGCTGATTGGTCTGAACGGCTCTGCTTACGTTGTGCTGCAAAGGCTGCATTCTGTGCATTTCTTTTATCCGCTGACGTTCTAGCGTTGTTGGCCAGACTACCTGCTTCCATTTGGAATTGATTCTGCTCACTCTCAGCTGTAACTGGATTTAGCTGGTTCAGTGCTTTACTTGTATTACCACCTGGTCCACCATCCTGTGTAATTTGTTGTTGCTGTGCTGCGTTCTGCCTGTCCCATTCACCCCTGGACTTGTCCTGCTTCTCATTGAAAAAGCTACGTATAGGGCTACGGGTGTCTGTGTTCTTCCATGCATTATAGTCTGCATTAAAATTAGAATTCTGCACCTTACCACCGGCATTCATTGCTTTATTATTCTGAAACTGATTCATGGTGCTTGGCATTTTGATCTCTGGGGCTGCTGGTGTTTCTAACGCTGGAGGAGGTTGGAATCCTGGATTATTGTTCCCACCTGTAGCTGGAAGAGAAGACAGTACCTTAGGCGGTGGCGTAGTGCTTGCTCCAATTACTGCTTTTTTGCTCAGGTACCCTTGCAGGTATCCTGTCATATGTGTTTTATCATTCATTATAGCTCCTTTAATGTGTATATTACTTTACCTCTTTACTACTGTTATTGCCAGTTGCCATGCGTCGCAGGCCTCTGGTCCCCATCTTACAAATCGAATGCTCTTCCACATTTTGCGTTTAAATAGCTTCTTAAGGGCCTCTACATCACTTTCCATAAATACCTGACTTCCATGGTCACCCATAGGCATCATTGCAAAGAAGGTACCTCCAGGCTTTAGAACACGGTGTATCTCATTGATGCCATCTTCTACGCTGTCCTGATATGATTCCCAGTGCTCCATGCTCTGTATAGCTGTAACGTTATCAAAGTACTGCTCGTCGAATGGAATGTTATCTGCAGTCCCTGCATACTTGTGGTTCTCTTCGTTAGCGGCCCATCTGCGTGATGGCTCTATACCATACCATACAAGTCCTTTGCGGTGCGCATTCTTAACAAGGCCCCGGTTCTTACCGTAGCCTACTTCAAGTATGTTCTGACCTTTTTCAGTTACTTTTTGTATGAATTCTTTGCTAGCCAGTGAAGAACAACACCTCATAACAGAGGGTTTTCTACGTCTTGTGGCTGCTCTATCGTTTAATCCTTTGCACTCTGCCTTATACTGGCAGCTATGTTCACAGTTTCTTTCCATCATCATCAAAATCCTCTTTTAAGTGTACCAGAGCTTTTGCTCTCTCCTCTGGTGTTGCATCTTCTAGTGCTTCCATATATTCTTTTAGTATATCCTGTACTGCCCATTCTACTCTTAGTTCTAGCATGCGTTCAACAGGCATGTTATGTTTCGAATAAGCTAACAACTTATTAATAAGGGTATCAGACATCTCCATGTCCATGCTAATAAGGTGCTCTTCATTTTCAGCTATTACTGTTGCAATATCCATCATTAGTGGCTACCTCCAGCGCTATCCTCTATAATCTCTTTTTCCATTTGTTTGGTTTTCTTCTCGAACTCAGCACTAATAGTACTCCAGCCTTTAACAAAACTGAAGGATATGCTGAGAGCGACTATAAGTATAGCAGCAGCAAGGAGTAACGCAACCTTGTAACTCATGTTCTTAATGGTGAATTCACAGCCTAAGAACTTAACATTGATTTCACTAGGTTTAATTGACATAATTGTCTCCTATTGTCTAACGCGTTAGACTTTTCTTTACTTCTTTTAAATCTTCGTACAACGGGTCAATGAAGTCCTCATCTGTATCTATATCCTTTATGAACTCCTCCATGTACCCTTTAAGTTCCTTCAGTTCATCTTCAGTAACATTGTTAGGGATAAACATGTCCTGACGTGCATCGCTGTCGCCTTTATCACAGACTAGCTGCCTAACTTGTTGGATGCAGCCATCAATATCATCCTTAAGCTCCCTATAGGTAAAGGAGGTCATGCCGGAGATATCAAACTGTTGTTTGTCTTTGATATGTTTGGTCGCGTCGGTCTCACCCATTGATGACCAATAGGTGTACCAACAACTGTTGCCCCAACGTGAATAGCTCATTATTACCTACTTACTATATTGAGGGTTCTTCTTAATGAATTCCCAGTCCTTCTGGAATCCTGGCACTAACTTAGGCGGGTTAGCTGCCTTTACTGATGCCTTGGCTGCTGCCTGGTCAATCTTAGGTTCCGGTGGGTTAGCTGCCTTTACTGATGCCTTGGCTGCTGCCTGGTCAATCTTAGGTTCCGGTACTGCCGGGTTAGGTGGTGCTGTGTGGGCTGTTTGTATAGTGTCATCATTATTAGGCTTTGTTCTATATTCACCGCCTGCTTCCTTCTCAAGATATCCAATCATATATCCGTTTAAATAGCTGTTGTTCATAGTATACTCCTACCGTGGTTGAGCTGTTACGCCTTGGGCACGTTCAGCAATCTGAGCCTGTAGCGCATCGGCTTTATCTTGTTCTTTGTCTTTCTTCAAGGTCGACCCTTGTAACTGGTTATCCAGAGCCATCATTTCAGTTTCTTGCTCGTTCTGTGCAACCTGCTGTTCGATGCCTTCTCTGGCCTGTACCATAGGATCTACAGGTCCTGCACCTAATTCATTTGGTATTCCTGGTGCTCCTGCTCCTGGTGCTGGTACTCCGGGTGCCCCTGGTCCTGCTGGGGTTCCTTCCCCATTAAGCCCCGTTGGTACCGCGGGTAAACCTTGTGGTGCTGCCATATCCGGTGGTGCCATCTGCGCAGCGGGTGCTGGAGGTGGTGGTGCTACTGCTGGTGGTGCCGACATGGCTCCACCGATCGCTGCTTTCTTTGTAAGGTAACCGATTGTATACCCTTTGTAATAACTATTATTCATATTATTCTCCTTTAGCTGTGTTTAGCTTTTCTGATAATTTAGTTGGCTTAGCTGGCCCTGACATTGACTTAATGCCGCCTTTGAGTTTGCCTGCCAGACTCTTCATTGGTCCCATAGTACCTAGTTGCTTAGCGAACTGTGGCATTACTGAATCATCCCTCATATGTGGCGCACTATTAAAGCCCTCACCCCATAAGCGGTTCGCTGTCTGGTTATGATTCTCTGTAGATTGGTAGTTAACACTATTAGCATCTACACGGTCTTTAATTTCATTAGGATCTAACTTAGGAACATTAGATTGCCCTGCCACAATATTGGCAGCTCTGTTACGTGGATCATTCTGTAGCCCTATTCTTTCCATCAACAGTTCATTGTGGTACTTCTGTTGCTCTGGTGTCATATTGGCCCACATGTTTGGCTTATCATCCTCTGCAGCACCCTTATGTAGGGGTTCTTTAGAGGCTAGCCTTAGGTCACGCTGCTTACGTGCTTCGGCGAAGTCTTCTTCAATAAGCTCCTTCTCGCGGTCCATACGACTACGTACAGAAGGGTCGTTGCGTTCTTCCTCGGTGAGGCGTTGGCATACGGCTTCCTTCTGTGTGTATCCCTCTAGGTATCCTTTCTGTTTAATATTCATTGCTTTTTTCTCCACCGTAAATCTTGGGTCAGACTTTACAGATTTAAGTAAACTGTTATAGAGACCATCATGTGAGGTCTTGCCTCCTTTATCATAACTAGGAGCCCCTGTTTCCCAATCAAGTCTATCCAGCTCCGCTATAGCTTCTTTGTCTCCTTTGTCAGCCCGGTTAACCAGCGTAGCTCTCTCGGCTAACCATCCCGTCGTATCTTTATCCGAAGAAAAAGGCCAAACTGCTTCTTTATTCATATCTCTTGTTTTCCTGCTTTGTTTATCCTTAGGTAGATCCTTTTCAATTCTAAAGCTCAATAGCTTCTTACCGTTTACTGTGGGTTGGCCTAGTTCATCTATGCCTATTTCTTTAACTACTTCACGTTGGTTCTTAAAACGACCACCTAATAATATATCACCCTTTTCGATATTTACATCCATTGCTGCCTTCTTTAATTTATCTGCTAGTGTGCTCATAGGTTGCTTACAAACTCCCTCATTTCATGTTCTTCCTTGAATTTACAGTTTGTGCATACATCATCCTTGAGTGGTTGTACAAGGCGAGCATGCTTCTCAATGTAGAAAGGGTTAAGCCACTTAGTAGTTCCGTCGGCTAGTTCAATCCTCTTCTTGATAACCATAAGGCAATGGGATCCACCAGGTTTGTACTCCTTCTCAAGGCACTTGGTGCATAGCTTATAGCGTTCCTCAATATCAATATTCAGTTCTTCATCACCCATTTCATATTCTCCTAATAAATTTAATACCTTAATATAGTACTAAAACCAGCTAATAGCGAAAAAAAAAGGAGAGGGTTAAGCCGGCCCCGAAGGACCGGCTGTTATTGTTATCTGGCAAGCTTCATGTCCAATGCCTTAATCATAACCTGGTCAAGTAGCTTTTTGGGCAGTTCCTTCTTTATTGTATACAGGGACCCTTCCTTAAGTGCCAACCTGTAAAACTGTCGGTAGAATGCATAAAGTGTCGGGCAATCATCATGCTTATGCCAGTTACTTGTCTTACCCGGGAGGAAACAGTCCAACGGGATCCTATCAGCGGGCCTATTCCATCCTTTATCAGTACTCTTGTACTCCTTAGGCTCATACACTCTATACTGCGTATATGCACAATAGCCATCCCTGGACTTAGCGTTCTTTACAAGTGCAACCCTAAAGTTATTTATCTCAGCATAGTTACGTTCCATTGTCTTGGGTATAGACTTCTCAAGGAGTGCAATTACCTTGCGATCCTTAACGACCTTTACAGGACGGGAAACCGTTTGGTATACCCTTCTAGTTCGTTGTACATATTCATTTACTCTTATAGTATCCATAAGGCTCCTTTTATTGTGGCTTAATTAATGATAATAGTGCCTCATCCCTTTGTGGCCACGTGGTCTATGAGGTTATTAACGTCTTTACGGAACTTGATAACATCCTTGAATGTTAAGGGGGCCACCTTAGCCTCAATATCGAAGCCCTCCAAATAAACATATAACGAATCTGTCAAATCCCCTAACTCTACAGGATCACCTTCGTAACGCATAAGGCCATCATTGTAGGCTCTTGCATAAGTGGTTTTCTCTATATCAGCCAGTTCCCTTTCATGCATAGCTACTTTACCTTCCTGCCTTATTCTTTCGATACGAATATCATGTAAAGCCGAATCTAACGCGTACAGCCCAGCTGTGACTGCTATCATTAATGCTGAGGAGCTATAAGGGTCTGTTAGTACCTGCTTCATAGCCGTCACCCTTCCGGGTGGCTTTCCGTACATCTCGGCCATCTGTTTTACAGTACCCAGGCCATCGATAGCACTCTGGGCTGCTTTGTGTAGGATCTTATAATCCTCCTTCATGGCTGCCTTCTGTGCTTCATTTCTTCTACCTCTACCCATATCATTCTCCTTTAGTTAATCCTGGTCTAATATTACACCCCTCATTTTATGTGACCACATTATACCGTCACATTCCGCACATATAGTGCACCTATATACTGAACGTTTCAGGGATGCTATTATCGAGGGGGGTCTAAAGCCCTCATAAACAGCGCCGCAGTAACCGCACTCATGTAGACATGTGCTGGGATCCTCAGCGCCATTCTTCTTGCTTATAAAGATCCTGACGTTCCAACGTGAAACAGGGGGGCGTTTTCCAAAGGATACTCCCCTCCCATCCATCATCTTCCAGTCATCGTCCAACTGTACAGCTAACACGGCCAGCCTGGCAGCATCCCCTATTAAGTATTTCTTCTTCTGCACACCGGCCTCCTTTAGCTAGTAAGCCGGCCCCGAAGGACCGGCTGTTATATCACCTACTCAGCAGCTGATGCCTTCAGCTCCTCAGCCAACTGGATGAGCTCTGTAGCCTTTTTGGTTACAGTGTCTGCCAGTTCCTTATGGGGATTCATACCCATAACAGCAGCAGTGATCTTTGAGCCTTTAGCGGTCCTCACCATAGAATGTCCGGCTCCTTTACCTCTGCCTCTACTATAAAAACGACTTGCATTCGTTGAACGGCCTTTTTTGAGGAGGACGGTGGCTCCACGAACTCCCTCTCCACTCAATGCTGCACGTAATGCCTCGTCACTGGCATGATTAAATACCCTACACTGTTCGCCACTCACACTCCCGACTGTACATCTAGCTGCATGCGCTGTAATTTGTACAGCCTCTCTATAAGAACAGCCATCGTCATATGCTTTCTGGAAAACAGTATAAAGAGCGTTGAACCTAATTAACGCTACAGCCTCCGATGCATTTTCCTTAGCTCTTTTTATATTGTGGCTATTACTGGGACGCACGATATCATTATACAAAGCCAACCCATCAGCTGACTTAATATTGTGCCAACCCGGTACATTTACTGTAGCTGGTAAACCCCATGTTACGAATGTCCAGCCGCCTGTTGTTGTTTTCGAACCAGTAACGCCTTCTAGTGCTTTAAGGTGAACATTGAAGCCTAGACCCCGAGCGTGCTTAACAAAATCTATAAGCACCTCGTTCTCGATCATGCCGTGTTCCTCAAGGTGGCGCTTATCATGTCCCGCACAGAAATGAATCATACCCTTACCATAAGGATAGTCAGTCATAAACTGCTTCATGTTAGCAACCTTGGCTATGCCCTCTTTCGTACACAGAGTCTTCATATCGGTGTATGTGAAGATCTTGGTTGAAGAGGGGACCTTACCTTTGAGGTCCTGAGCAGATGTGCTGCTATCCTCATTAAGCAGGGTAACGTTCTCTGCGAGACCCAGGAAGCCCCTCAAAGACGTGAATGTCTTCCCGATGAGCTCATACACAATACATACGATACCCTTCTTGGCCACATGCATACAGGTGCATTCTGTAGTCACAGATACATCCGAGTTCTTTGTTGTGTATCTTCCAGGTCCACCCGAGTTATCTACATAGAGATCGATGCGCAAGGAGTCTATAAACTCCTTGGAGATATCATGCTTTGTCGGGGTGTAGTGACTAGTGTTACCAGTGTGGGTTTTCGCGGCGATACTACTTCTCTTGTTTTGTTTTTTACTCATACTAATTACCTCATTATTTCATTGTTGTTTCATTCGGATTTAGATCTGATTTAGATCTGATTTCTTGTGCCTCCTCCATAAGGCTCTGTTAGTTGTTCATTGTTACTCACTCTGAGGTCATACAATAAACATACCAATCAGCGCTCTGCAGCGGCCCTGATATGTGTGGCTTTATGTATACCCTCTCCGTTATGTGCTAAAAATATAGCTAGTAGAACTTTCGTTCTAGTATATAATGCCATAATTATGCGTTCATTTAACCTGCTTTTTGAGTAGCTCCTGAACCGCAATATTTGCAGTTATATCCCCAGAGCTCATACTTCTGATAAGACCCTTCCTACCACTCTTGAGTACTCTCACTATGCGTTCCCCAGATGAGGCACTGATTCCGAGCTCTTCAGCTATGTCCTCAGCTGCTTTACCTTTAAATGCCCCTCTAGGGCTGGGTGCATGGTTGCCCTGCCTTTCCTTGGCATCCCTTGATGCCTTTCGTAGCAGGCTACCGATCTTGCGGATCGTCTCGGTCCGTCTTATTGTAACTCCTGACAATGTTTTCGTCATCTGTTAGCTCCTTTAGTTTAAGTAGGTCTACGTATAAACCGTCACACTTGTCTTCTATGATCTCTTTTATTAATTGCTCCTTGTTCTTAGCTTTCACTAAGGCATCAGCGGACCATGCGGGGTAGTCTGTAAAACATATAACCGATGTGCAAGTAGGTGTTATGCCTCCATTATATATGGGACACCCACTACCACAGCCCTTACAGCCCCCATCAGCAAGACAGTGGTATACTGTATCCCTAATCATCTTAGGTGTTAGTTGTATTTGTTTCTTCATCGCTCAGCTCCTTAACGTGTAGTAGGTCCTGGTATAGAGGATCTATAAGCTGTAGGTGTGTATGACTACCGTATCCGCATACTCTATGGTTGTTCTTAAACCGAGGGCATGCGACATTCCCCGCGGATAGAGGAGGCTTGCTTAATGCACAGGTATGGCAAATGTGCTCCTTAGCTTTAATTGATACCTTTTTAAACATATATGACCGCCCTCCTTGTGCTCTTATAAGGTATACCTTATTAGGCTTAACAACCTCAGCAGAGTATTCAATTAGTCTTATTGTCTCCTCCATCGCATATCTCCTTTAATGTTAATAAGTCTCTGTATAGTGGGTCACTGACATAGCGTGGTATGTACGTTTTGCACTTCAAGGGGCTGTTACCCTTCGTAAAGTCCCATTCACCATCACAAGTACGCATCAGCTTACGGCACCTCTTACAAGTTGATTTAAGACTGCTCATCGCTTAGCTCCTTTACTTTAAGTAGATCTGCATATAATGGATCCGAGTACTGCTCTATTGCGTTCCGGAGTATTTCATCCTTATGCTTTATTATAAAGCTTACCCAAGAGCCCTCAGGCAGTTTGTGTTCATCAACCCTTATGCATTTACACCAGTTGACACACCTATCACCAGGTTCGAACAGAGGGCATTCGCTACACTCTTCACCGGGTTCTTTGCTGCGAAGTACGCATCTCTCTAAACCTTCTTTAAGGTCTTGTGGGTTTATATATTTACTCTTCAATGGTTCCATTGCTTATCTCCTTTACTTTAAGCAGGTCCATGTATACTGGATCCAGGAAAGTCTTCATCATACGCTCCACCCCCTCATCCAAGACCTCCTTCCATTCCTCATCGTCATCCTGGCCCAGCGCAGAGGTGGCCCCTTCCTTTAAATATGAGGATACTCTGACATCACAGAGCTCCTCTCTAGTGTAGACAGGGCACCCACCGCATGCTGAAACATCACGCTTCTCGGTAGGGTTTAACCATGTTCCATCCACGTTCTTAAAGTGACAATGGAACATAACCTTCCTGATTAGTTCAGGTGTCCAATTTATTATCTTCTTTTTCATTGGTTAGCTCCTTAACCTTTAATAGGTCTGCACATAGTGGGTCTCCTATCAACATAAGTACTGCCCAGTCGAATACTGCTTCCAGACAACAAAGAATCGAGTCTGAGTTAAAATGCAAATTTATTAGAGTTCCCGATTTAACTCACCAGAGCAATTTAAGATCGCTAGTAATCGGATCTATTTTATCTGCATAATCTGGTCCAATAGCTAGGCAGGTAGGTGTTAGAACACCATTAAATTCAGTTAATCCCGAATCAATAATTAGTGCGACGGTCAGACCAACCTCTTCAGCCTTTCTTTTTATTTCAAAAAGTTCTTCTTCCGAATCTGTACTAACACATATCTTAGTGAACTTGCCTTTAATCCATTCCTGTTCGGCTTCTGATACCGTGAATACATACCCAGGAAATTCGCTTTGACCGTTTTCGTCTTCTAAGGATTCACATACTTCTGTTTCTTCCATCTTGTCGAAGAATACTTTTAGAGAAGCGTGTGCACCCTGGGCCACCATCTTACCTTTCCTCATCTTGAGATCCTTCCTCATTACAATAACTTGTTTTATTTTATTCATTTTACTTCCTCTATAAATCCGTTTACGATTGCGTGTTCTGGGTTATTATCTGTAACATACCAATTCCCATCTAATCCTTCTATATACAGATTATTACCTTCGACTTTAATTTTAACATTATCGTTGCTGTCAATTATATAATCTTCAGTATCTCTTGCTTCTTTATTCTGCACTGTAACATGCAGACATTTATCTTTGACTACTTTATATTCCACCTTCCGTTACCTCCTCCTGACATTCAAGACATAATATAGGACCATCATAAATCCATAATCTAGCCCCACATGCTTTACATTTGTCGATGTTATCTTTCCGTGCTTTTATTAATTTGAGAAGTTCTTTTGTGTGATCATTTAAGAACCCAACCGTCCGGATCTTCTATTAGCTGGAGGTGTATATCTTTGTACTCTCTTATATCCCTCAGTTTCATCGTTATTGGTTGTATCGCCATCTTTACTCTCCTTTACATGTAATAAGTCTGCGTATAGTGGGTCCACTAGTTCAAGGTAGGTATCATCAGGTGGTTGACCTGCATCGCATAGATACTTAGACGCTGGGTAATGTTTATTGTATGCCGGGCAGTGGTATTTAATAGTACCAAAAACTGCTGCGTCCTTCTCCTTAGGGGCATAGTCCGGTATACAACAATATTCACATACTCTGTCGTTTCCTCTATCTAGCTTGCTCTTACGGCGCACAGTAATAACCGTGCCATCGTAGTATTCTATTCTAAATAGGCGAACACCAAGTTGCTTGATGCTCTTAGTCATTGCTGGACTTGGTAGATGCATCTGTTAGCTCCTTTAGTTTTAGTAGGTCCTGGTAGAGTGGGTCCACCCTCTTATAGACGTGTTCATAGCATAGTATGTCTACCATCTTAGTGGCGGCACAGCTTCTTTGCATTTCATCACAGTTTGGAGGGTGTCTAATAAGGTCGCAAGCATCGCAGTCCCCTTCGACATCATGTTTCAGTTTATAATACATGCCGTCTATTTCATGGAGGGCCTTAGCTTCCTTTTTTGTTGGTCTTCTTACATTCGCCATCTGTTAGCTCCTTTGCTTTCAATAGGTCTACGTATAACCCATCGCATAGCACTTCAATGTTATCCTTTATACACTGCTTTATACTTGCAGCTGTCCTTTTGCCTGTTTTATTGCTGATCCTCATGCTACGGAAGTCCAGTCCACCGCAAGGCCACTCCTCCTCAGATTTCAGCTCTTCTGAGTATGATGGGCAACCCTTACACGTAGGCTGGTCTATACAGAACGTTATAGACTTTCTAACCAGGTCAGGCGTCCAGTTTATTTTCCTCTTCATCGCTTAGCTCCTTTACTTTTAATAGGTCCTGGTATAGCGGGTCTATTTCCTTTAATACTGCGTCACAGTCTCCTTCCCCTGCCCCTGCCCCGTCAGTTGTTCCAGGGAAGCAAAGATCTCTGTGATTATCTTGGTATTCCGCATCAGGGCATTCTTCCTGGTTCTCTAGTTCACATCCTCGACAGGAACAAGCAAGTTCTTCAGGTAATACTCTATAGCGTGTGCCTTTCCATTTAATTATCCTTTCCATCCTCCATCTCCTTTACTTTTAATAGGTCATAATATAGTGGGTCCATTAAATGCTTATAGCAAAACTCCTTAGTCTTTTCAATATGTTTTATATTAAGCCTTTGAGCGTTCATGTCCTTGTCCCACCCTGCAGGATAATCCTTTCCTGCTCGCCTTTGTGCTTCATGTATGGGGCAATAGGAGTTTACGAACCCTGTCTCAGCGAAAAGATCTACCATCTTAATATGTGCTGGGCATATACTGCAGTCAGCTCCCTCTAAACAGGCCTCAATACTTGCATCTATGTATTCTTTAGTCCAGTTCATCTGTTAGCTCCTTTACTTTTAATAGGTCATGGTATAGTGGATCTATCTCTTTATAGACCCTAGCAGTACTATGAGGCGCGGTACCTATATAGGTGCACCCCTGTAACCTTTTAAGGTGTTCGACGTGTGGCCAAGTGCAAACACCTGACTCACTCCAGCAGCACATGCTACATGCCTGGCCTGATCGTCCTGGTGTAATCTTCACTATTACCATTTGATAGTGTTTACCATTATACTCCTCGATTATGTCAAGGTCAGTGTAAGGGTATGTTGCTTTTTCTTGTTTCTTCATCTGTAAGCTCCTTTACCTTTAATAGGTCTGTGTATAATGTGTCCTCGCAGTATATTACTTTATTAACACTGCATGTCTTAGCTAGCTGGCCCTCTCTTATCCATTGGAGCTGTGTTATTGTGCATGCAGTCTTTTCGTTACTTAACACACAACCCTCACAACAACAGTCGTAACCATCATGCTCGGGCTCTACGGTTATTCTTCTTTCGCCCCACTTTATTATCTTCTTTTTCATCACTTAGCTCCTTTACCTTTAATAGATCACGATACAGTGGGTCAATCTTGTGGTATGCGTGTATGATATCGTCTTCGGCCTTCTCAGCTACCCATTGCCTACCACAAAGCCTTTCCGTAGTCAGGGAACGTATATGTTTACAATTATTCGGTACTCCCCACCATTCAAAGGCACATGCTTCGCATGCACAGCCTACACCGGTATATCTCACCTTTATGATCTCATAGTAGTCATTTTTGAACTTTATTATCTTCTTTTTCACCACTTAGCTCCTTGACCTTTAGCAGGTCCTGGTATAGTTCATCTACCTGCTCATACACATAGGTCTTATTGTCCTCGTCATTGTGCGTGCAGCCTCTTGTAATATCTCCAGGACCCTTTGATCCTAGTTGTTTCTCGGCGGCCTCTAACGCAACCTTACACATAGATTCACCGTGGTCCCGCTTATCTACGAAGACACACTTATCACAATACGCAAGTGCGTCCTTTATAGGGTATGATACAACCCTGTACGCTGTGCCTTTAATATGGAACACCTTATTCTTTTTTTCGTTCATTGCTGGTTATCTCCTTTACTTTTAATAGGTCCTTATATAATGGGTCTACCTTCTCCAGTTCCCATGTGCCTCCACCCAAGTGGGCACAACCGTTGGTACGGCATAGCATATCACTTTGGCTGGGTACTTTTATATAGAAAGCAGTAAGCCCAACATTATCCAGGTGGGCCTCTCCTCCCAGCCCCACTACTTCATACCATTTATCCTTTTGAAGGGCTCTGTTGACATACACCGCCTTTTTTATTCTTGCTCTTATCATCTGTTATCTCCTTAACTTTTAATAGATCCTGGTATAGTGAGTCTACTTTCTCAAAGATAATCTCCAAGGTTGTACAATCATGGGGTAGCTGGCCCTTGTCTATCATGTCCGTACATAGGTCATCACAGCCTACATTATCATCGGCTTCCCATACACAGCCCCCGCAACTGGCTTCAGCCGGTTCAGGTAGTACTTTATAGTATTCACCCTTATACTGAACCATGTCGGGTACATCTACTACTCTTGTAGTCGTTACCTCTTTAGTTTCCTTTATTGTCCTTCTTAGCATTACTTAGCTCCTTAACTTTTAATAGATCAGCATACAGTGGGTCATACAGTTCAAGTTCCTTCATTGCAGCAGCAAGCCATCTAGCTTTAGCTTCTGCAGTAGGCCTGTTATTGTTTTCCCTAAACCCTTCCCTACCGTCTAGCCATTCGTGTATATCTTTAAGTTTCTTGTTATAACGGGCCACGGCTGCCAATGGGCATCCCATCCCCGAGCCGACATGGTGGGCTAGTTCACACGTACTACACTCCCTACGGGTAGCGGCACATGCATCCAAGGCGGCTCTCATAGCATCGCCGGGTATATTAAACCCGCCCTCTACCCATTCTCTTGGTGTTTTTGCCATCTGTTAGCTCCTTTACTTTAAGTAGATCTACGTGTAGTGGGTCATAGTAGTTCTCTATCACTACTTTACTCAGCTTATCCAGGTATACCTTCCATTCTTGTGGTCTTCCGCCATGCCTAGGAGGCATTGGTACCTTACCATCGTTTATATACTGCCTCGCTCCAAGGTGGCACCTGTCCATTGCACGGTTCCTTTCACTCATAGGGCAATGATAGCACGGAAGACCATCAGTCATCTTAAGTTTATTAAGATAACTACCATCTGATACTCTCCTGAAGTAACATGCGAACGTTGCCTTCCTCAGCTCATCTGGTGTCAAAAGCTTACCGTTCTTTTTCGTTATATGTTCCTTGTCCTGCATCTGCTAGCTCCTTTACTTTAAGTAGATCCTCGTATAGTGGGTCTATTTCCTGCCAATACTCAGTCATTATAGGTATCGTATCAAAGTCCTCACCGAAGAATACATCCCCCTCCTCATCCTTGGAATCGTTCCTACTACAAGGATCATACCATTCACAGCCTCTATCCCTATCGCACTGTTCCTGCACTGAACAGTCATCACATAGTCCTTCGTTCATCCTTACCCCTACCAAGTGATGAACAATGCCGTCGCTGTCTTCTTTAATTATTTCTTTCTTGCTCATCTGTTAACTCCTTAACTTTTAGTAGGTCCTGGTATAGTGCGTCACACTTATCTTCTATAATCTCCTGCCTAAGCAACGTAGTGTCGCCTGCCTCTGCTGCTTCCTCAGCTGCTTCACTATAATGGCTAAAGTTTATAACTATGGTGCATGCCGCTTCAAGCAAACCTCCTCTTAGAGGGCAGGTGTCGCACTTATCCGAATCGTCTTCGCCCCAGTCCTCGGCATAGCAGCATTTGATTACTTCATCAATAAGCTCAGGTGTTACTGTTGGTAGTGGTTTCATCTGTTAGCTCCTTGAGTGTTAGCAGGTCCTGGTATAGTGGGTCAATGCCTTGGAATATAACCTTATTACTCTCGCATTCCATTTTATAACGCTTAGAAACGAAACAATTACCATCAAGGCCCAGGGCTGTCATTCTATCATAGTACTCATCCCAATGCTCATGGAAGTGGCAACCTTGGCAACTATTATCCACCTCTTCCTCAAGGACATCATACATCTTTTTTCCTATCTTTACTCTTGTTCCTATCTTTGGTTCCATCTTTGGTTCCATCTGTTAGCTCCTTTACTTTTAGTAGGTCAGCGTACAGTGAGTCGAACTCTTTGAACAGGTTCATACCATCCTCGTATGCTGCATCTTTGTGTGGTAACCCTTGCTCCTCATCTGCTTTACAGCATATGTCTTTCCATGGGTTGGGGAAATCATTACTCATATCCCTACACTCCTCATAAGCATCACAGAAGTTCTCACAGTTACGTGCATCAGGGTCCGCTACCAACTCATAGTATATCCCCTTCTTGTCTTTTAATATCTGCTTCATCGCTTAGCTCCTTTACTTTTAGTAGGTCCTGGTAGAGTGGGTCCATATCTTTATAGCAGAAGCCTTGTTCACACTGGGGGAATATTCCCCCAGTGGTTGAAAGGTGCTCACACAGTAGGTCGTAATCACAATCAGCGCAATCTGTTATCTCATCACAGCGCTCACTACGCTTACCTTTTGTGGTCACCTTATAGTAGATGACACCTTCGTGTTTGATGCTATCTTTCATTACTTAACTCCTTTACTTTTAATAGGTCAGCGTACAGTGGGTCAGTCTCTATCCATAGAAATGTGTTACCCTTTGTATGGCAAGGCTGCATAGTAACAGGGTGGTGAAGATGGGAACACAAGTCAGTTTTATTTAATTTACAAACAGAGCATGCGTTTTCCTCAGCATTTGCAGGCTCCCTTGTCATGAATACCCTGCCATCCTTTAAGAATACATACTGTACCTTGTCAATACAGATGTGCGTATCTAATTCATACTTTTCTTCCATCTGTTAACTCCTTTACTTTTAATAGGTCCTGGTAGAGTGGGTCCGCCTCTTTAAAGTGACCAACGCAGTCAGTTGTCCCTTCTGATTTCAGCGGTTGACAACTACGACCCCACAACTCAGTAGACACTAATATTATCTCATTACACTCACTGCATTTATTGTACTGCGCACAGGCCTTACAGTTATAAAAATGAAGATGATTACGCAGTACAAGCTTATAGTGCTTACCTTTATACTGTAGTAGTTTGTTTTTGTTCTTCATCTGCTAGCTCCTTGGCCTTCTGTAGATCAGCATACAGTGGGTCTATCCGTTTGAAGATAACTCTAAGCTCTGCACATGTAGTTTCTATTAGACCCATGTCTATCCATTGGTCCTCTATAGCATCACAATTTATATGCTCTTCCCAGAAGATACAACCTTTACAGTTCTGATTCGCTTCCTCCGGTACCATCTCGTATGATCTGCCCATCCATTCTATTATCTTGCTGTCTTTCATAATGCTCCTTATTCTACTTGTACCCAAACTGCGTCTGCTTCTTCTATATCCTGTATATCTGACTTAATACGTGCGTCTCGTAAGTCACGTGCCTTGGCCATGGTATCCCATTCAAATAACCCAGTATGCCACTTACCATTGTCTAAGAGTGAGTCCACCCTGTATCTGTTTTTATACTGTACAATGCGGTAGTTTTTAGCTACTATTGCATAGGTGTTGGTGTGCTCCTTATCCTCTTTAGTCCTATAAGGAGGTACTACCGGTAGCGGGTTTACTATGGTCTCAACCGGGAGGCGACTTATCCTCCTATCCCTTGCTGAACGTAGAAGGGCTCCAATGCCTACGTCAAGTAGAACCCAAAGTAATATTATTATTATCACCATTATAATAGTGAAGCTCGACCTGCTATTGGTTTCTTTCTTTTGTTTAGTTTTCATAATGCTCCTTGTTCTTGTTCTTTATATACATAAAGGGAGAGAGTTGAGAGGGTGCGTTGTCACCCCCTCCCCCCTTCAGGGGAGGCACACATGCTTTTACAGCATGTTAGCACTCCTATGTTAAATGCCTTGTTTGGCTGTTAGCGTAAAGAAAAACAGGCGGGGGCCATGACGGCCCCCAACCTTTTTTGTTACTGTCAGTGCCTTGTCTTGGCCACTATCTCATCTATAAGTTTACGATCATCTGCATCGATGACCTTATAGCTCCTATCCTTCAGCACCTCACGGAGGCACCTTTCAATTGTATTAGGTGTAGGGGCCATGAAACCATGTGCGCCTTCCCTATATTTAAAATAGGTGTAACCACCTTCGACCTTAACGATTTCAACAGTAGCAACTTCTCTTACTGCTACCTGTTTATCGCTACTGCTGTCTCCTGCGAATGCAAACACAGTTATTACAATCAATGTGATAACTACAAATGCGCCGACCGATGCCCCGACTAGGGGTGTTAGGATTCTCCTCAATAACTCTTGCATAGTCTCCTCTTGTTAGTTGTTTATACATGTTCATACCTATAACCATAGGTTGAATTCTGATTTACAATGTGAGCATTCCTCAAGGTCATTAAGGGTGTCTGTTGCTCTTTACTCGAACTTCCCGCAGGCGGGGCAGGACCAGAAGGTTAATCCGTCCTCCGAGCTGCCTCTTACCGTTACGGGTCTACAGCTACAGGGTTCAATGTAATACTTATAATCATCCTCAGCAGCTTTTAACCTAAGGGCTAAGAAGATAGCCCTTTGCTGCTTTAGTGATCTTACCGGCTTTCTACTCTTATCCTCTGGGGGCATATAAGAGAGGGATTGCTGTAGCTTATACATAGTTCCAAATGCGTTCAGCTGTTTCCAGCATTATCTCTAGTGTCATCTCCTCCTTACGGAAGCATTCCACCACTCTGTTACTTATGAGGCCTTCTGTCTGAAATCTGCCGGGTTTATCTCTTGAGACATCCTCTCTGTCCCACAGTTTAGTCTGTGCATCATAACACAGATCTATTTTAATAGAGCCTACAGTAGGGTGGTGTATTACTACATCCACTCCATGGATTAGATCCATCGTAGTACCTCGCATATCTTCTACAGTGCAACCGCCCAGTTCCAGCACTGGTGCCACTTCCTGCATAAAATATGATTCGAATTCTATCCCTCTTACCTCGGGTTCGAGGTGCATAAATCGGAATCTTTTAAACATTTACTGTCCTCCAGTTATGGTTCTAATTGCGTTACGTTCTTGTTCAGTAAACTTACGTTCCTTGCCTTTTAAGGGCCCTCTCAGGCACTTTGCAAGGGTTTCCGGTGTTGGGGCCATGTATGCACCGTGTGTGCCGTCACGTCCCTGGAAATAATAGGTATAGCCATTGATAGTGACTATTCTGAATTGTAGGGGATCCTCTTCATCAGCGTCCTCACTGATAAATGTGAAGATAATTAATACAAATATTATTACTATAAGACTAATAATAATCTTCCCAAATAATTTAGTATCACTCATCACTGTCCTCCTTTAATGTTTTAAGTTCTTCTTTCATCTTTTCGTAACAATCCGGACATATTCCGTGGGAATCTAAATCAGAAGAGTAAATGTCCTCTCTTATTAGCTTCCCACACCATGCACATATTATCTTCATCCATGTACTCCGTTTAATTGTTGATACTCTACAGAAAACACAATTATGTCCTCTGGAGAATAGGCCTCGTTACGTGAGGCCTGAACGTCGGATTTCTCCCGAAGCTTATTTAGTATCGCTTCATGATATGACACTCCTTAGTTATTGATTAGGGGAAAAGAAAAAGCCGGGCGTTACCCGGCCTGTTATCATACGCACCTCCGCATATAACATTAATCTTATTGTGTGAGAATTACCTTGGCTTGGTGCTCACCTTGTGATATTTAATATTTTTATCAACACACGGATATTACTTATACGCAGATCATCTAAGGGATCAGCCTTGCCGTCTACACCCGCTTGGATGAGCACTGCCAGCTTGTCCTCCAGCATCTTTATATTAGCATCAGTATCCATATACTTACTATACACCTGACCATACTCGGTCAAACTCCCTTTCGAAGAAGTCGTCTTTACGACGACGCACTTTAGAATGCGGGACTTCATCGCAGCCTCCATTCGATTCTTTACGGAATTCCAACGGTCTATACGTGTCCTCTGAAGGGTACACAGTATACTCATCTTTACTTTCTTTTGCCATTTAATTCTCCTTGGCTAATATCCAGCCATATTTGGAGGCGGCCTTATGGGCATCCATAAGCTGCCAGTTTACACTAATAGGCTCATAGCCCGGGTAGCCTTTAACAGCTTCCTTACGACTATCAGCCTCAACGTCACGTGCATCAACTACTTTACCACGGATGGTCTTAACCCATGTGTAGGTCATGGTACCTCCTTAGTTAAAGGGTACAAACTTCAGTATAATAACTACACTGACAGCTGCATTTAAGAGGTGAGCCCAGAAGGGTAGACGCCTTGCCCTGATCTTGCGGATGGCGTATACTATCATTCCTAGGATCCATAATAAAACGAGTGCTACCCATAAGGATGGCACAAACAGCATGAAAATAATTGAGCCTATCTGTAGCATTATTATACCAGCTACAGTCGTGGCTGCAAAGAATCCCACAAGATTCTCTACACGGTTAACATACTGTTCGCCGGCTTTAACGCGGCCACATGATACTACTTCAAGTTTTCTTACCTTACTAAGTTCCAATACGGTTTCGAAGTGGTCATACATCATTAGCATTCCAATTTCGAGCATGATTAAAAACATAGCGAAATAAAACATAATAACCTCCTAGCTATTAGTTAAAAAGAATCTCGAATTCGATACCCACCATAAGAGGTGAGTTACGTCTGTTAGAACTTTCATTCTAATATATAATGACAAGAAAAAAGGGTTAATTTCGCTCATTTTAGCCTCTAATTAAGGGGTTTTATTCATCATCAGAATCATCTGTGCGATCCCTATCATAGAGCTTATCGTTCCTGTCTATGAATTTATGTGCCATAGCAGACTCCTCAGGTGTAATCGAACATCTAGGATCTACTCTATTCTTACTATCTGCATTAAATGCATGGCGTATTATATTTTGCCATGCCTTGCGCCCACCTTGTTCAATGAAGCCACAGGCTATGAAACGCCCAAGCTTCAAGGCAGCAACTTGTTCTTCTGCTTCACCATAGCACATGTCCATGAAGCAATTCATAAGTACGTATTCAAACGTTTCAATCATCGCTCATCTCCTTAACCTTTAATAGGTCTTCATATAGGGGGTCAACTTCTATATACATATAGTGTTCGCCACAGGTTGCTGCGGCTATACTTGCACAATCCCCGGACACAAGGCCCTCCTGAAAAGCGCAGCCTTCACAACGACCTGTAGTAGCAGCCTTAACACGCTTATACCATCTGCCCTTGTGTTCGAAGGGCTCTCTTTTAATATCAATCATGTTGTGTCCTCCGTTGCCTTTAGCAGGTCTGCGTATAGTGGGTCAATTTGTTGCCAGAAGGCAGAGAACCCACGCTCCTTATCAAAACCACATAGTTGTGATGCTATACCGTTGCAGTCCTGTGTCTCCATTGAGCACCTGATGCATACCCATTGTATATCAGGTCTACCGAATGAAGACTCATTTGCCGCGCTGTAAAATCTACCCTCTATCTTAATGGTGCTATGACGTACAACCAACTGATGGGTTATACCGTCAGGTGTTTGTATCGTCGTTGGTTTCATCTGTTAGTTCCTTTAATCTACGTAGGTCATAGTGTAGTCCATCCTTCATGTATATCTCACCGGGCATGGCCAGACATGATATACGTTTATGGTCTTGGAGCATACATCTACGGCCTTCCATTAAATGACAGCCTGTACATATGGGGTTATGAAGCCCTCTATACATAAGCCTGTACACATTACTGTTTAGTTGTATCGTGTGGGTTCCGCTCATCACTTATCTCCTTTACTTTTAATAGATCCTGGTATAGTGGGTCTACCTCTTTATATACCACCTGAGCTTCTCTGCAGCCTCCCTTTAGTAGGCCTTGTTTCATCCATTCCATCTGTATTTATACACAGTTCAGACCCCCATCATCGAGGTCACAGCCGTTACATTCGCCAGCCCCGTCTTCAGTTACAACCTCATATGTCCTGTCTTCCCATTCAATCAGCTTCATCTGTTAGCTCCTTTACTTTGCGCAGGTCCTCATATAGGGGATCTATCTTTTTATAGTAATGGTCATCACTGCACATTAGGTAGGAGGGAGCTGTACAAAATGTACCAGTTCCGAATGCACAACGAGCGCAATCCGAGAACCTGTCTTTTAGCCGGCCTTCGCCGCCGCCGACCATCTTATTATGTCTGAGTTCGTACAGTACGCCCTTAATTCTTATTTCTTTTGGCCCTTGTACGATCACGTTTAGCCTTCCTTTGTTTAACCTTATTACGCTCAATCTCTTTGAGTTTGAGCAGTTCGATATACAGCTCATCTGTTACCTCCTCGATTATCATGTCGTTGTCAGACATGTCGTTGTCAGAACAGTCAAACTCATTAATCATCTGATCACAAGCGGTGAGCTCCTCTTCCGTCTGATCCGCGAAGCCTAGAGCGAAGGCACAGCCTAAGCAGGTCCGCCTGACCTGCGCAGGTACTAGCTTATAATACTTGTCCCCATACTTAAAGGACTTAGCGTCTCCTTCGATCTTATTTAGCTTTAGTTTTTTGTTTCTTTGTATCATGGTGCTGCATAGCCTCCTCGAATTCTTCCAGGTTATCACGCATGGCCTCTACCCTCTCCTCTGGCACACCATGTATATTCTGGTAACCGCCCTCGCAGGTTATATACTGTAGGTCAGCGCCTGTGTCAATAGCCATTTCAATATAAGGCTCCATTTCCCACCGTTTCAGGAAGGTATTAGACACAACAACATTACGGCCGGCTTTCAATGCTTTCTTGACTTTCTTCTGGCACCACTTGTGGGCATTGGATTTCTTCCTGGGATTGTAGTTATAATTACCATCCCTATCAGTGAAGAACATGTCCGCCTCAAAGTGATCAGTCTTATCATCAACCATCTTTTGAGCCGTGGTGGTCTTACCAGAACCGGGCACACCCCTTACGAGTGTTAGTGTCTTTAATATATCTACCATTATTTTTCTCCTCTGCCTAGGATTGTTGAAAACTGTGCGAGAAACGCTTGCTCTACCAGTTCTTTATCCAAGGGTATTGTTATTTTAGGACTCTTCTTAGGGTCCCTTGCTGCTAGAGCTCTACGGTACATTGTTGCAAATGTAAGCAACCCACCACCACCATAACACTTATCAGTGCGAACCCATGTCCCTTCGTTGTACACGGCCTTATTAAAGTTCCACATATTGACATCGTCTGAGTCATAATGATGATTAGGGTCATGGTTCTTCATGAAAACACCTATAGGTACTCCTAGACGCACTGCTGTCTCTTTCATCTGCTCACGCATACAGTCATGCACAGATATCTTAGGCACAACTAAACTAGGGCCTTTATGGAATATACGTATATGCTCTTTCTTTTTATGGTCTGTATATTTTATGAGCCTCAATTTCCTAAAGTCGTCTCCGTACCACAGATTGAAACCGGATCGTTCTATCTCTCCGAGGGTTTCACCCTCCCTTTCTACCCACTTAGTATCATAGTTACCAGCAGGCTCCTCTAAACGTAATAACGCCTTCTTTTTATGTTTCTTCTTAGCCATTAATCTCCTTTATGTTTACCAATCAACTGTGTTGTCTGTATCCTCTAGGGTCATGACCCATTGCATCAACAGCCTTGCAGCTTCTTTACTAGATAACTCCGGAAACTGTTCCTTCAGAATAGTAACAGCCCTTAATATATCCAGGCGTTCCTCTTCATGAAGAGCATTCAGATGGTCGAAGTACTTCTGTTTATGTTCATGATCCGTCATTTTCTTCTGCCTTTGCTGCTCTACGCGCAGCGATTAATTCCAAGTCAAACTTATGTTCATTGCTTAACTTATATTGTTCGATCTTTTCAACGGCACCAGCGCGGGCCGCTACAAGCTCATCAGTTACTTCAGGGTTATGCTCAATCATGCAATCATAGCATGGGATCGGATAATCCTCGATGAACTTACTGTTTACTTTGTCACAGGGTGTTTTGATTTTTACCATATTATATCTCCTTTTAAAGATCTTCGGTTAACTCATTAAGTTCCTCTTCCAAGGCAGCCTTCTCTCTCTTTATTCTCCATATCCACTTCTCGACTCTGAGTCTGTCTTTTGTAGTCTGGGGATGTTTCGTACACGTGCAGCCACCGTTGGTTCCTTGTCCTTTGGGTGATTCTAGTAAACAACCATGATTACCACACCCTAAATATTCTCTAGGCATTACTATCCTCCTTTATCTTATTACCGCATTGTTCACATACATTCTTAGCTTTTTCTAAGTCATGGTGTATTCCCCGACAACCACACCCACACACCTCTTCCTTGTCAGCAGGGGGGAGGGCTTGTTGGCATTGGTTTTCTATTGAACGTGTAAATTCATTTAATATACATACTTCAGTTACTCCATGTTGTTTTAAGATTTCTATAAATGAGTCTAATAGAATCTCATATAAGTCAACTTTTTTATTCTCAAGCTCCTCGTTGCGCTTCTCCAACTCCCCCACCCTATGCGCAAGGGCTGAACAGTTGCACTCTTTGAGATTATCAAGATTTGCCAACTCTCCACTAACGGTATGACTCGCTCCTGCTCTTCGTGCGTATAATACTTCTTCACTTAT